>Ga0315914_1008440_pt1 | contig 13759 bp, 8 predicted proteins | sample MpolenodulesMG_FD_203920 | JGI IMG/M metagenome (GOLD analysis project Ga0315914, IMG submission 203920) | Medicago polymorpha root nodule microbial communities from Los Angeles, California, United States - elongated nodules | ecosystem: Host-associated > Plants > Roots > Nodule | place: USA...
CAAGTAATGATTCGGTATGATATGGAATCGCACATTGGTGATATACGATTGAGAACCGGAGAATATAGAAAGATCATCAACGGCGAAAATAGTCATGTTGTTGAGAGTTATGAGCTCTGCGTATTTCACCTTCATTGCAAGGGAGAGGATGCTGAAACCGTTATTACGGAGCCTGAGCATTGCATCTCGTAGCATGAGGCGCATAATAGCAGGAAGCACGGTGGCGCCGGGAGTGTGAACGTGAGCACTGGAACGATGATCAGAATGAAACGGAAAGGAGAGAGAAGTCATTCTCTCAACGTCGCAAGAAAACGGAGAAAGCGTAGAGACGAAACCTTGAAGGCCGTGAACAACAACCATTCCGTTGTTGAATAGATCTGGTTGAGTAATCTCAACGCCTCCGATGAAGACCTTTGGAGCACCGCCGGTAGTGTTGTTTGGATGAATCGAATCGGAAGTGACGGTTATGCAACGGCCGGGATTGAGAGTCTCGATCTTGGTTCCAAAAGCAAGTCGCCGGAGATATTCGATGGTGAATATACCTGGAACGATGTGTTCACGGAGGAGATTCGGAACAGAGCAAGAAAAGCAAGTGCGAAGCGATGCATCAGAGGGAGCGAAAATGGTGAAAGGACCGGTCCAAGCAGGGGAAGTGGTGGTTGCAGCGTCGGAGAGCGACGGAGCGGCGGTTGCAAGCTCCTGAAAACCGAGATGAGACAAGATCGGTGGAAGTAATGCAGTGTGAGAGAAGAACGAATGTTCTTGAAGATCGTGTGGAGGTGGCGGTGGGAATGAAGCTTCGATTCCTTCAGTGGCGGTGACCTCGTAACCGGAAAGCATGGTGGTGAAGAAGATTGCGAAGAGCATCGTGAATGGCAGAGAGGAAAAGGTTGAAGAGTTTTCCATGGCGGTGAAGAAGATTCAAAGCTTTCAAGTCTCAAGATAGTGAATTTGAGTGTGAAATGAATCGAATGAAGATGAAATGCAGGGTGAAGTGTTTATATACGCGCGCGCGGGGAAATGAAACAGTTAGAAGAGAGTATATTGTAAGCGTGTGAGTTTGTTACGCGGTTGTTATAGATTTAAACGTTTTCGAATCTTTGGAGATGTAAGCGTGCCAAAGATTTTTCTTTCTTTTTTTTTTTATGGAGAAAAATTAATCTTTTTTTTATGGAAAAAACTAAGCTCTTATCTGCCCTATATTTTTTTTTTTATATATACGTATATTAATATCAAGGGTTAAATATGTTTTTGGTCCCTATAAAATTGGGAACTTCTAAGTTTAATTCGTTACTTAATTTTAATAGGTTTTTTAGTCCCTACAAAAAAGAATTACTTCTAATTTTAGTCCTTATTACAACAAAGTTTGTTTAATTATCCTTAAACTCTTAAATTTTTGAATGTTTTTTTCGAGACAAGTTTAGAACACGATGAAAGGTTCATTTACTAAAATTTATAATTTTTTAACATGAAACGAATTAAATATGAATTTTTTAAAACGGTAAAAGTTAAAGATAAAATTAACAAAATCTGGACGTAGAAATCAATTTTTGCGACAATTTTTTGCATATGAACTTTTAGTAATGCTCTTAACGAGTTGTAAAAAATTGTTCAAAAACTCAAGAATTTAAGCATAAGTTAAACAAATTTGAATTGAGAAGGGACTAATACTGAGTGTAGAATTTTTTTTTAAGGGCTAAAAGAACTATTAAAATTAAGTAAAAACTAAACTTAAAAGGTCCCAATTTTATAGGGATAAAAAACATATTTAACCCTAATATCAATATTATCATAATAATCTCTATATAGAAACTTGCAGATTTTTTTTAGTGAGCTGATATATATTGATTATTTTAGATTAATTTGAGCCACATGGTGTAGTGTAGAAAGGATGGTATGCTGCCAAATGGAGTTACTCATATCATCGCTCTTTGGTATATCCTTAGAGAACTAACCATACACACACACACACTAAGATAGAAAATGGCACTCTCATTCTCACTCGGTTCAGGCGCTACCGTTCATAACCGTTTTCCTTCTTGTATGAAATTGAATGGCAAAAGTTATAAAGTATCCAATAAGGTGTTATGCTCAGCACGTAACGGTAACGAAAAGAAGCCGTTAGTTGGAATTGGTATTGGGATTGTAGCAGCATGGGTAATGGGATTAACGGCGTTGGATGCAGATGCAACGAGAATTGAATACTATGCTACTGTGGGAGAACCAATGTGTGAGCTTAATTATGTTAAATCTGGGCTTGGTTATTGTGATTATGTTGAGGGTTTTGGTGATGAAGCTCCTTTAGGAGAGCTTATTGATGTAAGTTGTTTATTACTCTTTCACTCAAAAATTTAATTGGTTGATTAATGAGTGATATTATATTCTTATACATTGCAGATTCATTATACTGCTAGATTCGCTGATGGAATAGTATTTGATAGTAGTTATAAACGTGCTAGGCCTTTAACTATGCGTATTGGTGTTGGCAAGGTAGATAAGTTTTACTTGCTGTTAGTATTTGATAGTATTTGTTTAGTTTGGACTTATAAGGCTGAATGTGGTTTTCAGGTAATTAGGGGATTGGATCAGGGAATTTTGGGGGGTGAAGGAGTACCTCCAATGCGAATTGGTATTAAATTTTATTTTATTTTAACTTTCATTGTTCATGGTATATGCCACTTGCTAAATTTCTTTACTATTTTTACTTAGGTGGGAAACGCAAACTCATGATTCCTCCATTGTTAGCGTATGGTCCTGAACCTGCAGGCTGCTTCTCAGGTTTCATTCATTATTAGTTTCTGCATTTTTATGTAATTTGCTACTAAACATGGATAACTACTTTAATCAAACCTAAAATTCTAAAATGTAGTAGACACTTGGATGAAGAAATGAATCATTAATTGTGTGTGCTTGTCTTTGTGTTTTTCTTAATCGAAAGGAGTATAAGACCATGGATTTTATTAGGCTGGGAAGATATTGAATGCAACATTATTATTATTATCAGAAGAAGAGAATCATTATCATTAAATATGTTAGATTTTGACAGTTTTGTCACTGATTCAATAGGTGACTGCAATATACCGGGCAACGCAACTCTTCTGTATGATATTAAATTTGTTGGTCTTTATTCGGGCAATCGAAGTCAATGAAGACAAAATTGATCGGATACATATACGCATATGAACCGCACATGGATTGGGTGAGTTTCCTGATCTTTTGAGAATATTTTGTTCTTAGATTAGATAGACGAATACTACCCAGCACTCAGATTGTTTTATCCAGCTTACTTTCTGTTTGCTCTGCAGCTAAACATGTTTGTTTTCTTTTCACATTATCATAATTGTAAGAAAATGCTTCCTATTGACCATGTCATGTAATCGGGAAGCTTTTATGCATTTGTAGGTATATGCAGAACCTTCATCATAAAACACAGTATGCAACATTAAAATTTGCTGACACACATGATCACGGTTAAAGCGTATGCTGCTTAAAATATCGACACAGGGTCCTTTGTGAACATTTTTCTTGTGCAATATGGAAAATGATGCTTGAACTCAGATGCAAACTAGTTAAATTCATCATTATTAACCTTATCCTAGTGGCTTGGCTTATTCGTCAAATTAACGACACTATACTGTTTGATGACCGAATGATATTTAAGATGAATGAGGTTTTGTTTATAATCTAATCGATCTTTTATAAAGTTGCGTCAGACACTCAGATAGAAGTAGACTTGCATATTTATAAACTAATACATTTTTCTATAATAAAATGCCTTAAAAACTATAATGATATGCCGGTCTCCATGCATTCTTTGGTCTTGATTTTCTAAAAATAGGTATAATCATTATTTTTAATAATTTTTGAGTGGTTATTTTTAATTGTTTAGAGTAATGAAATGGACATTTTTGGCTGGTGAGTGTGGATCAACTTGTTAGGCAGATTCTGGTTCCAGGCTTCCAGCTCTCTCAAATTACTATTCCTGTTTAGTGCAGTCGGACATGGTTCACCTGAATACCCCTTTTAAGAGTAAAGCGGATCCAACTCTGGTGCGGTGATATATATTAGACAAGTCTGGTGTATCTATGCACATAACATGATGCAACTTTTTGTATCTTTATTGTAAATGTAATTTTCAATAATGCACTCTGAATGATGAATTAGTTAATTCTTTATATGATAAATATCATCCCTATTACTTGTATCTTTAATCCTTTTGATCTTCTTCCTCTGTATGCTGTCTGAAATGAAATGCCAAAGATGAATCATGATTTTGGATGGTTAAAATGTACAATTTCTTGGCAACTATGTTGACTTGATCAACCATTCTTTGGGTTTATCATTAGAAATATGTTCCTAATGATATCCTAAATTGTATGCTAATTTGCTTTAGAGTATTGTTCAACTTGGTAGGCAAAATTCTGGTGAATCCTCTAGTCTATTCGGCTCGATTTACAATAACAAGAACCATCATCTGCATAATTTTGTTGAATCCTCTAGTCTGCACTGCCCTGAGTTACATGTGCCTTTACACTTTGTTAGGATATGGCAAAGGAATAGAGAAAACAGGAAAAGGGCAAAAGGGATAAAGTTAATTTCTGCTTCACGTTGATTAAAAGAAAAAGATATGCCTTCCTTGAAAATTGTTTTACTTGCTAGCTCCTACTTCTTTTGTTTGGAATTTAATTTGAACAATGTATGCTTTTTCATTACTAGTCCCAATTGAGACGCTCAAAGTTTTTTCCTAGGTGAGAGGGGCCAAATGTTCCAGAACTAGGGAGCAAGCAATCGTGCACGTTAGGCAAAATGAAATGCCAAATGCTGATAATGTTTATACTATTGGAAAATGAGTGAACCTGAACCCTATAACTTTTGAGCCTTTAATAGTTACATGCACCCTCCTTTATGTGTGCCCTTCATTTTTTATTATGGTGTGACCTGACCTTCATTAAGAACTAAGAAATATTGAGGTTGCGTGTTTTACCCCTCCTATAGTGATCTAATTACTATTTTTCCTCCTCAACTCCAATCACACAAGAAAAGTTAAAAACTTTAATCACACATTCAGACATGTTTTCTTTATTTACCATTTCAACCCTGCAGGCCCTATCTATTTGCAATTCACATGATTGTTTTACTTTTCTACCCAATCCAGCTTTTTCTTTTCTGGGAGAAAGAAGGACATAGCAAAGAGAAACAATTTCCTATCCTTAGGTCAAGTCCAACCAAAATTAGCTACTGTAAAACTGCAAGCAGGTACAGTGTACAGTTCTGGAACACTTAACAAAATTAGGAAACAAAAGCAATGATAACAGCAACGTCTCTACTCATCCTTTTTCATGTTAAGAAAAGTCCATAATGTAGGAAAACAAGAGCTTGAAAATTGACCAGAAAAAGTAAACTAGAAAAATTAAAAAACACACTAGATTAAAATTTGAAAAATTTACAGTGCCAACCTTTGAAAGAAAAAAAAAAAAACTTTTTTGTCTACATGATAGAACATGCATTTGGGTTTTCATCACTGAACATGTTGACATAAGGGTCTTCATATCTTGTCATGGTTCCAGTTGTTGGAGCATTCTCCACTCTCCTCACATAACCAGGAGGAGCCCTCTTGTCATAAGAAGAAACAGCATATGGTTGAGCCACCAAGTTGTATGGCACATAAGGCCAAATTTCAGCTTTCTTCCCTGTTGACTTAGCCTTCTTCAGCACCTTGTTTGGATCCACAAACCCAGTTACTGTCACTTTTTGCTGTTTACGGTTTATATCCACTGATTGTACCCCTGCAATCACCATTTCATTTCATCAACTTCATGTTGAAAATGTTACAGGTAAAATGATAATATAAAATGATGAAAAGAACGTGACTTTACCACTTAGTGAAGAAAGAGTTTTCTTGACCTTAAGCTCACAACCATCACAGTCCATCCTAACCTTTAACTCAACAGTTTGTAATTGCTTCTTCTTCTTCTTGAGGTGGTGGTGACCACTGCTCACTAGATCAGACAAATATTCCAAAGTGCCACCAACTCCCATTTCTGTATATTCAAAAGTGAAATGGTATATACATGAAAATAAAATGAACACAACATGCCAATATATATAGAACTTCTTTAGTGTCTCAAACAAGACAAAAACTATAGACTAGAGATAACTTAAGTAGATTGAAAAGGGTTTTTTTTATGAGAGTTGTACAGGGGAGCATGTATATGTTTGTTGGTGGATTTTGTCTTAAATGTATAGAGGGTGATTTTTTATTGAAAAATAAAAACGAGGAAAGCAACTCAGGGAGTTCTGAAACATAACATGCTACAAGGAACTTTCTTTCTGAAAAAAAATGGATTCCTTCCTTACCTTGCAATTATGGATAAATAATGCTGCTCTTGTGAAGAGCTTTTTTTTGGGTGAATTTTGTTTTGAGCTTCTTTACTTTGGTTTGAACTCGTATGCATAGGCCTACTTATAGAGGCATTACTTCAATATGATACGATGATTCAAACAGAGGAAGGTTGTGGGCCCCACCAACACCAGTCCGTAAACAAAAGGGTCTTTTGGTACTCTTGGTTTTGCCTACTTTTTTTTCTTTCACTTTTAACTTTATTTTTTCTGAGGAAATTTTTATTTATTTTTCATTTTATGCATTGTAATGAAATTCAAAATTAATCTACAAAAGTAAAAGGACATTGTATTCGATGTTTTCTTTCAAATTCATATACAGTTCCTCATTCCATAAGGAAAATAAAGGGTTCATAAAGCTATACAGAATAAAACAAATCCATGATTATATTTTCCTAATACACATTTTTTGGTTTGTTGAAATTTATATGTGAATAACAATAAATTTATAAGAAATTTTTATTATTATGTAGGATCTATTTATTTAAAATTAATAACTAAAAGCGAGTATGTTCAAAAATATAGGTTAGCCACGTAGAGCTTTTTGAATTGAAATCTTTAAAACCTTGAGATCATCCACATCGGTGCGCGTCGGCATTGTGTATGTGTTTTTTGTTCTACTTGAAACATAAACTCAAATTATGTAGATAGACATACAAAAGTTTGAAAAAAATATACAAAAATCATCTATGATAATTGGATCCATTTAATGACGGGCTTCTTCAAATGAAATTTTTCAGTTTTGTTTAGAAATGATGAGAATTTCAACGCAATTATTACCTAGTGATCATTAGCAATGAAGGCAAGGTTAACAACATATTATGATCATGAATGTAATTTGAAAGATTTGATAACAAACTTCCTTGAATATTTTGATATTTAACTCCAAATGGATCAGGCACACACATAAACATTTCATCTTTGATAAACAAATTTATAACTCGAAATCAAGTAAATCTTTTAGTTGATAGATTAAGTATTTTTTTTGTAACAAATACATGTTTGAAGAGCAATGGTCAATGAATGAAAGTGAAAGCTATATTTCAGCCTCCTGTATGAATCAATTGCACGCATAATTTATACTAGATGCAGTGATAAAAAAATTCTCAAACATCTATACAAGTGTGCATATTTATACGTAAATTCTACCAATTTCCAAATGCATATATAAAATGCAATGACTGAAACACATTTGGCTTTCACAGTCACTGTTAACGAAATACTTGTTGAGCACATTTCACTTGGCTTCAAAATGGAATGCCATACTCACATTTCATAATGCTATTCTTGTTGATAAGTAAGCACTACGTGATGGGTGAAAGTGATTTTCCTTACTTGCCACCACCGGTACACGATATGACATAGCATATTTTACGAAAAAAAGCATAAAAGATACACTCCTTTTCTAGTGAATGACCATACGAAGTTCAAAATTTCTAAAATCAAATATGTTATAACACACACACTTGACTTGCCCACCAAGGGCGTCCCGATCCAATACGTGATGTGAGCACCAACTTATCAAATAATAATATTTAAGTATAAAATAATTATGTAAATAAGATTGGACCACGCCTCTTTCATCGTCTGATGGACATCCAGATTTGTTGGAGGGTTCACGTATCGATCCGGACAAATTTTAAGTAACAAAAAAAACACACACTTGACTTCACAAATTTGTTTATGTAACATATTTTTTGTGTAACAAATTTCACAAATGACAAAAGCCACGACGAACGCGTTTGGTTGGGATTTGGGAGCATTCAAGCAGCACACAGCTGTTAGAGTTGGTGCATAATGATTAACTCCAAAATTAGTTTTTTTGAGAGGATTAACTCCAAAATTAGAACTTAGTAGTAATCACTCCGTTCATTTTTAATTATCATATTTGTAAAGAATAATTTATTTGTATTTGTTTGTCAATTTTCAAGTTCAATCATCATTTATTGTTTTATCAATAATAGTCTTAATTATTTATTTTAGAGAGAAAAATATATTAAATGTGATCAAGATATTATAATGGAACAAAATATTATATAAAAAATAATATTCTTTTGTGTAAAAAAATCCTAACACGACAACTAAAAAGTAATGGAGAAAGTGATATACAAAAGTTTCACCTATCGCACATTAAGTATCAAATTTCCAGAAATATTTTTTTTTTCCAAGTATCTCTATGATTAGGAATTTATTTTTTAAAGGTAAATATGTGGGGTGTTCAGATTCGAACTTCAACCCACCCCACATATAATATGCAATATCTCTGTCAACTGAATTAAGGTCAAAGAAACTATTTCCATATATTTTATTACATTTATGATATGTAATAGGAAATACATCAATATTTGATAAATCATGGTTCTTTATTTTTCTTTCCTTGATAATATATGTGAAATGAATAAATATCTCACTCATGGACTTAGGATTAAGGAAACCTAAGTTTGCCCAACGGATTTAATTAAGGTTTGTTAGAATTGTTTTTTTCCCCGACAAAAAATCTGTTAGAATTGGTTGGCTATTAAAAAAAGAATTGCTTACTTATTGATGATTGTCTGAAATTGTCCAAAAAGAATTATTGATGGATTTTTATCACTAAAAAGGAATTATTAATGCTAAATATTAGTAAAATAAAACACTGAATAAATTATGATATATTACGTCGTTTAAAAATGAAAGATATTACGTTTGCACTCAAGTAATTAAGGAACTCCACTAAAGGACAAATTGTTTGAAAATATCGGAGTTTGATTCCTCAATGAAATAATTCTTGACAAATTAAAGCTAAACATATCTTAAGGTTGAATTCAAATTACCAGGATCTCTTCGTTTAAAAATTGGAGGATTAATGAAAAAAAAAATGTTGTATTAAACTTTGAAAAATGAAGAGTAACCATTGTTTTGTTCAATTTTGGAGGTCAAAGTAATTCTAGAGGTTGAAGAACTGATTTTTATCATAGTTGGACGATTTAAATGAGAGTTGATTTTACTTAAAGTTAGAATTTGTAGTTTTTTTTTATTCCTACAATTGATTTTAACCCTAAATTTATTGTTAAAATCATTTTATCCACAATCAATTTTACAAAATCAATTATTGTCACCACAAAATCAAACATACACTAAATATATTGAGTTTTGCTTTAGCCCCTTAATGTCGTTCGGTTAGCTAGTAACTTTCGAATATATTCTTGTGTTTCTAAGCATTTGGGTAGATATCTACCAAATACTGTTTTTTAAACTTTATGGACAAATATGATAGCCAAAAGAAGAACCATCAAATGTATTTATTCCATGCAAACACGATAATCATAAAGGAACGAGGAGAGTAATAGTTATACTCAAAATTTACGAATTAATCATGCTACTAAATAAATTTTGTTTTTTTTTTGTTTCCAATGCTACTAAAATTTCTAACATATGTAAAAAGTAGAAAAAGATAAAAAAGAATAGCAGTAAAAAATAAAAAAAAACTGATAAACTTTTTACGAATAACACATTACACATCCCTATTAATTACATTACATTTTGTCTATCCACAATTGAAGACTAATCTATCTCAAGTCACATATGTTTACAATAAGAAAGTTCTCTCTAAAAAGTTTTAATATTGCATGAGAGCTTTACATTCGGATGATATGTGATCACACACAAAAATTGCAATCTTAAAAAAACAAATATAAATGACCTACGGGTGAAATTTACTAGTATATCATATCAATTCATTTGCACTTAATATAGAGCTGGTTCATTGCAAATAATTAAACTCTTTTGTGGCTAACTGTTAGCCAATTAACTGGTTCTCATATTTGGTTTTAACTAGTATAAATAATATGTGCAATGCACTGATTAACATGGATAACAAATGTAGGCACGTCGTTTTCTTTGTTTTTTGATTTTGTCCTCGTACAGCTATTATTGCATCTATAGATTTATTTGAATGCATGTGATACCAAAGATAGCCCCACTCTTTTCACCAACCCCATGAGTATGCATTTCCACTCATCAATTAATCATGCACGTCCATCTAGTATTATACTCATCTTGTATTGTATGAGTGGTGGCCACTACTAGCTAGTGTATAGTATTTGATCGATCAAACCACCTAAAATAACAACTTCAATTTAAAGTGTAGATGCTCTATTGAAATTGTACCTAAAAGATGATGTACCAAAATATCGACAGTGGATATATGCATATGGACAAAGCCATCAATATCACCTCTTTGGGGCTTATAGTTTTTTTAATGGCAAATAAACAACATACTAATGAAAACAGAGTCTAAAGGATACTCTTCCATTTAATATATGAAGTAAAGAAAACCCAATTCTAAGAAAGAAAAAAATCAAAGCTAAAGAAAAAATCAACCCAAAAGATCCGAAACCAAGTCAGATGGTATAGGAAACTCCCCTAAAAACAAATGGAAAACCATATAGCACACTTTGAATCATACCATCACAAGTAACAAAAAGATGACACACCAACTCTAAGAGAGGCCACATTTCGCATGCACCTCTACCGGAAAAATCTGACAACAGAGAAGAACCCCGCCTAAGAGAAGGTTTCCATGTCTAAAGATGTGTTCTTCCAACACAAAGAGAGACCTCTTTGTTGTTTGAGAATAGTGGTTAGTATGTAGAATGGATTCAATGTTGTAAAAAAATATTATTTTATTATATGTAATTATATTTTTTTTAAATTTTTAACAAACCAAAATGAAATTATTTAAAGAAATTCTTACGTGAACTCTCACCTAACACGTCATTCTTACACATAGCCAATTAAAACTCAACACCTCATTAAAATAGTTTAAAATCATATTTTTTTTCCTTATTATTTCTGACTTTTTCAGTCTCTCTCTTCCCACTTTCTTTAACTGTGAGCACCGCCACCCCTAACTAATTTTAATTATTTTAATGAGATGTTGAGTTTTAATTGGCTGGGTATAAGATTGATGTGTTAGGTGAGAGTTCTCCTAAGAATTTCTCTTATATTAAATATACATTTTGCCCAACAAAAACAATTAAAAGGGTACTACACCAACTTTAAAAATCCCCATATAATACGCTTGTAATATTAATAGAGCATAAAATTTATTAATTATTTATATTTTTGTATCTTTAATAAGTATTCTAAAAGTGCTCATTAACATAATCCAAACACAACACATTTAAAATTTCATTAATCACATCTCTACTTTATCTCTCCCTCCATTATTAAATCCCACATCTTTTGAACCAAACCGACTTTCAAGTTAAAGAGCGAGTGGATGAAACTTTGTTTCAACACACGACGAAGACATTAAAGTTGCTAGATATTTTTGCCAATAATATTTCATGTATGTATGGATTAACTTTTTAGAGCTTCGATGATCAATTATTTGTTTTATAAAAAGCTAGCACAACAACTTCCATTTCTGATGCTAAAGCATCCAAAAAAAGCAATTTAAATAATTTAACCGAACTGCATGAGCCTTTTCAATAAATAGAAAGTTCACACTTTTGGAAAAAGTAGGGTGCAAAAGAGAAAGGTTAAAAATAACCTAAAACAATGCATCAATAATAATAACCAATAGAGGTATCCTTTTTATTGGATAGACATATTTACAAATGCAATTTTGAATAAATTTAAATTTGTAAATTAATTTAGTTAAAATTAAATCTAAAGTGAAAATGGTATGTACATGTATCGAAAATAAATGATATGTACATGCTTGGATAATTTTACTCTGAAAAAATAATACATTAATATTTATTATATTTAAAGAAAATACTTTAAAAATTAGGAAGATTTTAGAAGATAGTTGTATTGTTTTGTAATCTTACAATCCATTTTCTCCTCTCATCTCCTTTAAATATGACCATAATCATTTAAACTATTATTTTCTGCAATAATGTCATGTTTATCACATTTTTATCGTTTATTTGACAAAAACCGTCTCCAAAACTTTAAAAATGTCATTTCAGACCATAAAAATTGATATTGCAAACCGAAGATTAAACTCAAGCCTACATTTTTTATAGTGGATCGGGCTCATGCTTAATAAAGTCGGTCCCGACCTATTCCTATCCTAATTAGTATCTTTGTGCTTTCCTTTTTACCCTATTGGACTCTGCATTTTTATTTTTTATCTTTGAAAAAAGGAACGCCTTTAGGAAATGAGGATGGAACGTCCTCTCATGTCTATGCTTCCCAATCCCATTCCAATTATTGTTCCATTGTTCCGTTTTAAGGAACATTATTTTTTCTCTTTTTCTTACAACATATATTTGTTTAGGAAAAAATAATTTGTTAACCGAGTGTTAATTAACTTCCTGTCAAAAAAGATATGAAGAACTTCCTGTCAAAAAAACTTTATGTTAACTTCATTAATTTTTTTTATTTTTTATATTTCGATATTACACCCTTAATTTTTATTTTCCTTTTCATTGTTTCTCCTTATCTAAGAGAAAATTCCTAGTACATTATCTTTGGCGAAGTAGGTATGAATTATAAGTCGACATCACATTTGCATAAAAATTTGTACTAGAAATGAGGTATGAATTATATTCGTGTCTCACACTAGAAATGAATTAATCACTATTTTAAGTTGGTAAGTTCTAACCATTGCTTCAAAATAAAGACATTTTTAAGAAAACTTAGCTCAAACATTTTTTAATTTTGAAATTTAAATATAAAGAAGTGAACGAAGGAGTGAGTTTTCTCAATATTTGAATGTCACACGTACTTTTTGTAACATGGCTTTTTGTCAAAACGGTTAACAATATATGAAAAACCTAACATAAATGATCAATTCAAGAAATGACCGATCTAAAAAAAATAGTCAAACTTAAAAGACGGTATGCTTAATTTTACTCAGTAAGCATAGCTTGGTTTGTTAGTGTTAGAACAATCACACTGTTCTATGCGCAGCGAAAGTGCTTATTAAAATAAGCTGTTTTGAGCAAGATGAATAACTAACAGTAAAATTGAGAACTGAAACGGAAGAAACAATGAATGGGAGAGTTTTTTATTGAATCACACAACTACTATTATTTACAATACAAGGAAGTGTATATATACAACTAGATGTTGTAACAAACTCCTCTAACTAACTACACCAGAGTCTGTCTTCAGAAGCTTCACTTCAGAAGCTTTACTTCAGACGCACCACTTCAGGAGCTCCACTTCAGACGCACCACTTCAGGAGCTCCACTTCAGACGCTCCACTTCAGAGGCGCTACTTCAGAAGCATTCTTCAGAAGCGCTCTTCAGTTATTGATTACTTATTCTAATAGTTAGACCACTTAAGTTCAACTTCTAGATTTCTTGGTTGTCCACTTTTACGTGCAGGCAATAGTGTGTACTCATCAGCTACCTCACCCAG
>Ga0315914_1008442_pt1 | contig 13757 bp, 7 predicted proteins | sample MpolenodulesMG_FD_203920 | JGI IMG/M metagenome (GOLD analysis project Ga0315914, IMG submission 203920) | Medicago polymorpha root nodule microbial communities from Los Angeles, California, United States - elongated nodules | ecosystem: Host-associated > Plants > Roots > Nodule | place: USA...
ACTATCGGTAATAATTTGAAAAATGAAAGTAATCGAGTGCATCAACATGTGTCGGTGTTAGACGCTAGATACACCTTCAATCTAAATTACTTATTGGCTATGAATTATTGACACAAACACACACACACCACACACACACGGCAGAACCACTGCCACAACACCCATAATAATTTAAAAAAAGGGAAGTAATTGAATATAACCATATGTGTTAGTGTCGCGTTGGCGTTGAACACCGTCTTCAATCTAAAGTGTTAGTGCAACATAGCTTATTTTTCCCAAACATGATTAAATTTCAGACTTCTGTGGAAAGGGAACTAGAGAACTTAAAAGAGGTAATCCTAAAAGGTGAAGATAAAGGAGAAAACAAAGATACATTTGATCCTGAGAAGCATATTGATGCATGCTTGCCTGTTAGAGTAAATGAGCAAAGAGTGAGCAATCTTTTACAATCACTCTTTGTTGGAGCATCAGTCTTTGCCATGCCTGTCATTAAGAAAATTCCAACTTCTGTTTTGTGGGGATACTTTGCATACATGGCCATTGATAGTCTTTCTGGTAATCAATTCTGGGGAAGGATACTACTTCTCTTTGTGTCACCTAGTAGGTGGTTCAAGTAAGTACAAGTAACTGTAAAAATTTCATTTCCTTGTCAATTATTTATTTCATTGAATTTCTTTCTACTAATATAGGTAATTCTAAATTGTGGTCCACGACTGCAATAGTGGCCGCATTGGCAGCATTTGTCTATATTTTACCGCAATGTATAAGACCGCAGCGTAACTGCAACTAGAGATGCTAAAAAAAATCTAAAAGCCGAACAGTGACGGATAGTTCATGAACTAAACTGAGGTAGTTCGGTTTAGTTCATGAATTATCTGTTACAGTTTGATTTTTAGGTTTTTCAAACAGTCATATGGTTTGATTCACAAAAAATCAGTTTGCTTTTAAATTATATTGTTCTGTTTTCTGTAACTAAAGGTAACTTTGGTTCGGAAACACAACCGGTACACCGAACTTTTATACCGGATCAGTTTGGGATGAACTATTAACAATCCGGTTCAGTTCTATCGGACTGTTGTAATGGCTCAGTTCAATCTTTCTTCTTATACCAAACCGAGAACAGTTGTAACCGCAATTTAAAATCATGTTAACGTATCAAATCAACTTATTTTTGCAGGTTATTGGAGGGGCATCATGCTTCCTTTGTGGAAACAGTACCAATTAGATACATAGCCTTCTTCACAATTTTCCAATGCGTGTATTTCTTGGTTTGTTTTGGAGTGACATGGATTCCAATAGCTGGAATCTTGTTTCCTTTGCCATTTTTTTTACTGATCTTGGTGAGGCAGTATATCCTCCCCAAGCTCTTTAGTCCTCACCACCTTAAAGAACTAGATGCAGCTGAATATGAAGAAATTGCTGGTGCTCCAAGAAGTGTATGCAATGCTTAATTCCCTATACCACTATTTGATCTCAATTCTAATTTATTTACACATTAATGTCTATGAAATATAGACACTGGCACTGAACACGACACTGACATGTAGATATCGGTAAAAATATAGAATGTGAAAGTGTTCCTTTACTTTTTTTCAGCAAATGGATTCACCTAGCTTTGGATCAATGGAAATGTCTGATAGTGAAATATTAGATGAATTAACTACAAGCAGAGGAGAGTTGAAGCTCAGAACTCTAAGCTTTAGAGAGGAAAGACATGGTCAAGTAAGTGGTGACCAAAGACTACAATTAAATTGCTTTTTTTAGTGTCTCTTTGAATTGACTTATTTTAATTTATTTATTGACATAAATACTTGTGAGAACGTTTGAAAGAATTTATAGAAACAATTTATGACAGGTATATAAGTTGTTTTCTCCTTATTTCCATAAACTCTCCCGAATAGGTTTTAAAGATAACTTATGGATTATATATATGATAAGTGTTTTATTAGGTTGTTTTATCCAATGTTTTTTTTTTATTTGAAAAAAAAACTGGTTTTGTTTGTTTGAATGTCAATGATTTGCATTGCATGCAGGGAATCTATCCTAGTCCTAATCCTAATGAAATAACATGTGAAAATGAATCACCAAATTAAATAGCTAAGGACTTGGAGAAAATATGGAAAGTGGTTACCGTTTCTATCTCTAGAAGAAAAAAAAGAGAAAGATATCAACTAAGGTCAAGTTTTGCATGGTGGCTCAGTGTGTAAGTTTGTGAAATTGAGAAGTACAACTAGATAATTGATATATAGCACAATGTTTGTTCTTTATATTGTGAATATAAACTACCAAACATCATAGATGCATGTACTTTCTTTTTATTGGTAAGACATGGTGCTTGTCTTTGTATAATTGCTCATGTTATGCACTGTGGATATAAATCTTCGTTGATATATTGCAGCACAACTAGAGCAAAGGCACTTTAATATATGTTACTAGCTTGAGATGATGTGGCAACAAGGGATGTAAATTTTACCCATATTGACGTATATCTATGCATAGTGTGTGAGTGGTTTGGAAAACCATGCATACCTTACTAGATATTCACAAATAAAATAAAAGTGTGTTTTTTCTACTACACAAATAAAATAAGAGTGTGTTTTTTCTACTATTTATTGATGAGGAAGAGAATATTATAGAATCCATACCTATATGTAATTTTACCTAAAATTACTAATACTCATTGCGTTTAAAGGTTGTATTTGATTTTTTTTTTTTTAAATTCAATATTCCGGTTAAATATCTATTCAAATGATCAAATCTCACCGTACATTTTTTATAAGCACATTTCAAAGTTCAAAGTTAACAATGTCAAACTAAACCAAACGAATTGGTTGCTTTTGAAGTGTGTTAAAAATTTATCTCTGTTTAGACTTGTGAGATAAATGCACTAGATTTAGCTAATAATGTGTACTAAGTGTTGATGAAGTACTAACAAAAAAATTTTGTTAAAATAATATTTAAATTTACTGACTTATGTTTGATTGATTGAAGGTCGTCTCCTATCCTCTTAATATGTTAAGGTCCCATTTCCTTTTCTTGATCTAATCCCATATATAAATATAGACACGCATATATAAAAAGTAACATGTCGAATATAAAATTGAGGTATCCTATTTTATGATAAACTTACCTTCTCCTGTTTATTCATTTAGTGAAACTAATATTTACTGTAGTTGCAATGGAAAATTTATATCTTCGTGTTCAAAAAAGTATTTTTAAAGAAGAGAGAAGAAAGGAAGAAGGGAGATATATATATAAAAAAAATAAATAAATAAATGTTGATAAAAAAATTAAAACGGTCATTGAGAAAATAATCGCTTATTGTAAAACATTATGGTACCCCTGGATAAACCAAATAGTCGCTTATTTTTAAAGGTGAACATTATAGTATCTACCTTTAGATAAATCGAATAAAATAAAGAGCAATGATACATAGACATACTTAGGTGGCATACATCATTGTACCTCCACATAGAAATGCAACACGTGGCATTCTCTCTCCCTCTCTCTCTCTAGATCTCTCATTACTCATCACTCAACGTGTGTCATGTTTTGGTTGGTTGTGAAAAGGGTGGTACAATGTGTGTATGGGAAAAGGGTGTCAATGTATCTTTATTCTAAAATAAATTGCGGATAAGTAGAGGGAATCTAAACTCTTATTTTACATATAAAAACCATCTCAAATTACAACTATGTAGATGTAGATGAACCTAAACCTAGATATTGTTGTTCCTTCTTTATTAAGATTAGAGCTCTCAAAACGGGCGGTCCGACCAAAAAGCCGGGTTGAAAAATAGGCTTGAAATATACTATCCGAGTTCGGCCCTACATCGGCCGCGGGCTAAACGAACCGGCCCGTATTAAAAATTACATTTCTTTTATAAAAAAATACTATCAAATAATCCTATAATTTTTTTTATAAATAATATTTTTAATATGTTTAAATAATGTCTATCACAAAAATAAATTGTAAACATTTTCGTACAAACGTCGTAAACTAAAATTGTGAGGAAAGTAATTTTAAATAAATTAGATATGTTATGATTATAAATATTTATATATTCGATCTTTAAAATTATAAATAACGAAACGAGTAAATATAATTTTATATTACATTTATATTTCTGTTAATTCAATGAATTTTCACTTTTATTTTTTACTTTGATAATCAACTAAGTAAAGAATTATTTAAAATATATATATAATTTATAGGATTTTTTTTGTTATGCGGGCTACCCGCGGTCCGTTCGGGCTAGCTCTAATGGGTACCGGGCTTTTTAGGGTCAAACTAAAAAACCCTATTAAAATTTGGGCTCAATATTTAAGGCCCAAGCCCTATAATTAGTCGGGCGAAACGGGTTGGCCCATACTGCTCTGCCCGTTTTGACAACTCTAATTAGGATAGTATTATGAAGCTAGAGAGTAAACAAATTAAAAATGAAATTTAGCGGGTGTTTCTAATGAGAATCACTCTTATGACTAAATCGTAAAATTAAGAGAAAGGAAATGACATTTTAGAATAACTTTTTGGATAATTTTCTATCATACTGTCATTATGATTTTTACTTTCTCTTCCCTCTATATATATTGTTGTACTAAAAGAATGTATGAGAAGAATGATGTTTCAAAAGTTGTCGTGAAACATTTATATTATTACCATTACTCTAAAATTAATGATATGAAGTTACATTATAAATTTTTTTGTTGAATTTAATATATAAAATTATTATTTTTCAGTTAATAGACGAAATGACAAGAGTCATTAAAAATTCTCACGCGTAAATAGAGAATTAAGTATTTGAATCTCATTCACAATAACTAATTAATGATAATCATTTATTCATTATGTTTATCTCTTTGAAAACCAACATTAAATAAAATAAGTTGTTTATCTCTTTGAAAATTAACATTAAATTAAATAAAGTAAGTTTTTTTTTTTTTAGGAAAAATTAAATAAAGTAAGTTGGAACTCAAGTTCAATGTGGCGTAAAATACCCTTCTACGTGGCAATATTAGTACCGTTACATTTCCCTCCATTCCAACCACTTCTAACATACGCCGAGTGCACAAATTCATCTTCCCACCCTTAATTCAACAACCTACACCCCATAGCGCACGTTAGACACAACCATACCTCTATATACATTTCATTTCATAACGCGCGCGTAACACTTTTCTTCAAAATCGAAAAACCAAAACCAAATGCGATTAACTTCTTCTTCTTCAATGACATTCGGGTCGGGTTCTATGATATGGTTTCGAAAGGGTATTCGGATCCACGATAACCCGGCACTCGAATATGCCACACGAGGGTGTTCTAATCTTTACCCTCTTTTTGTTATTGACCCGCATTACATGAAACCCGACCCAAATACATTCTCACCCGGTTCATCACGTGCGGGTCTGAACCGGATAAGTTTCTTGCTTGAGAGTCTCAGTGATCTTGATGTTAATCTTAAGAAGATTGGTTCGAGATTGTTGGTTCTTAAGGGTGATCCCAGTGAAGTTCTTATTCGGTGCTTGAAAGAGGTATCAAAAGTAAATTTGAATGTTTTTTTTGTTACTATTGTTGTTGTTGCATTGTGGAAGTTAATTGTTTTAAGTGTTTGTTTGGATGGGATTTTTATAAAAACTGATTTTTGAATTAAATAAGAGACCATTTCTTAGAGATTATTTTTGTGAAAAATCACTTTTTTATAACTGAAACTCATTTAGTTGTTTCATATAGTTCAAATATTAAACCATATCTGTCATTAGTGGTTTTAAATTTTAATAGTGTGTTTTGTTTATGCTTTTAATTAATTACAATCTAAAATAATGATTTTTTTTAAATGAGAAACTGTTTTTGATAGTTTATGCCTTTATGGACAAAACTTTAATGAGTGTGTGGTGGATAAAGTGATAAGTGATAAATGAAGCATGGACACTTCTCCGATTAGGCGTGTCCCAGTGTTGGACACGTGTTGTGTCCGACACGACAACGGCACTTATAATTGCACTGAATTATGTAATTTTCTCAAATTATTAGCGGTGTCGGAGTGTCGGTGTTCTTGTCGTGTCCGTGTTTGTATCCATGCTTCATCGTAGGATAAAGTTAAACAAAAAGTAATTTTTATTGGTATTTTTTGGGTGTGAACGGGTATCTCTTCTCGGATCAGATAGGACCGCAATAGATGACAAAACTCTAAGTTAGGAGATTTAATATCGTTGCATTCTCAGGGCTGGATTCAAATCCATGACCTCTGGTTAAAATTGGAAGGATCCTGTACCATCTCATCCAAGTGCTTTTGGGTAGAGATTTTTATTAGTATAGACAAACACAAATCAGCTTTGGGTTTTGTAGTGAAGTTATGTGTTTGATTATATATACTCTCTGAATCAAATTTGCCATATAAGTTAGTATAGATTTGTCAACTTAGTGCAAAAATTGTATATTTTATTACTCTTAGTTTGGCTGATGTTTGGAGGTAAAATCAATTTTGACATGTTACAAACTTAAAATCACTCTCTCAAACGTGATTTTGAATGAAATTGTTATAAAGAAGAATTCATATTAAAGTAATTTGTATTTGAACTTTTCTGTTGAGCAAATTTGACATGAAACTTGGCAGAATTGCAAATTTTTGTTATCGCATCTAGTCAAGCTGAGATTTGGAGGTAAAATCCATTTTACATTTTACTAACAAACATGACAAAATCACTTTTAGCCCATTGATCACAAGTTTGGTATATGGACAAAAGTTATGGTAGTTAACTCTGTTGGTTATTTTGGTTGATGCAGTGGAACATTGGAAAGTTATGCTTTGAGTATGACACTGATCCATACTATCAGGCTTTGGATATTAAAGTCAAGGTAATGAGCACTGTTGTAGAAAGTTAATGCAAATGCACTATATGATGTGGACATGAGATTTAACAATAAGTTGAAGGCATATTTAATTTTTGTTTTGGTTATTACAGGACTATGCTCTTAAGGCAGGAATTGAGGTTTTTTCTCCTGTAAGCCACACACTTTTCAATCCAACAGATATTATACAGAAGGTGAGTTTGAAGCTTGAAGAGATTTATCTCCGATTTGACTACTTTTTTTTTTACCAATTAATTATTTACCACTGATTTTCAAAGGTTTTCTGTTGTTATTACTTATTATTGTTGTTCTGATTCCATTAATTCATGATCAATTTGTCCATGGTCTTCTGCTGATGCCAAATCAGAATGGAGGGAAGCCGCCTCTTAGTTATCAATCGTTTGCGAAGCTTGCAGGAGAACCGCCATCTCCTCTCGCAACTAAGTATTCTTCACTTCCTCCGGTCGGCCCTCTTGGAAGTTGCGATGTTTCTGAAGTTCCAACAATCAAAGACCTTGGATATGAAGATGATCAACTGGTATGCATATTATATTTCAAAATTAATAATCCTTTGGGAACATCTAATTAGAGAAGTAAATTTCAGGAGTTCTCTCCGTTCAAAGGCGGTGAATCAGAAGCATTGAAGAGATTGGAAGAATGCATGAAAGACAAGGTACTTTGAACATTCTAGTATTAAAAAATTAAAATCTGTAAGGTCTATTTCACGACTCACGCATCCAATTCATCAATGTTTACATATAAAATTGATGTTTCTTGCTGAAAGATCAACTGCTTGTAATATAACATACTACACTATTTTAGCTTCTTTTTTTTTCTTCTTTTGTGTAATTTGTAAATGCCTTAATTTCTTTTCTTTTTTTATGATTTCAGACGTGGGTGGCAAACTTTGAGAAACCCAAGGGTAATCCATCTGCATTTCTTAAGCCAGCAACAACTATTTTATCACCTTACTTGAAAGTAAGTCTAAAACTGTAAAAGTTGCATTGCTTAACATGTCTCTTTGGCTTGATTGAACTACTAACCTTACTTGAACCTTAAGTTTCTCTTATATATTTCTTGCTTGTTGTTGATCTCCTTGCAGTTTGGTTGTCTCTCTTCCAGATATTTCTACCAATGCATTCAAGATGTATATAAAAGTTTGCCAAAACATACTTCACCACCTGTGTCTCTTCTAGGACAGGTAACATTATCTCCAGAAGTTAGTACAGTATTGTTTGTCGAGCTCCACTTCCGAAATTAAAAAGGTTATCTTGTTGACATGTGCAGTTGTTGTGGCGAGATTTCTTTTACACCGCAGCTTTCGGTACTCCAAATTTCGATAGGATGAAAGGCAATAGGATATGCAAGCAGGTGAGACAGCAATCAATGGTTACTGAAGTTTAAGAAAGAAATAGATGTTATCATTTGGTGCATTCAGCTTACACAACTTATGACTAGAAATTTTGAATTCTACATTAGCACATGAAATACTTCTGCATCAAAACATAAAATATCACTAGCTAGCTCATTATGTTTATGCTTCAAGAGTCCTTATTTCTATTGTACACTTACATACCTATGTCCTTGTAATCATTATTGACTATTACTATTTGGTTGTTCTTTATTGATAATCCTTTGTTAAAAGCAAACATATACTTATTAATCATTATATATGTTGTTTTGAAATTTATTTATTTTAATTTGTAGATTCCTTGGAAGGATGATGGTAAACTTCTGGAGGCTTGGAGAGATGCTAAGACAGGATTTCCTTGGATTGACGCTATCATGGTCCAGGTTTGGGTTTTGACATCCTTTTTTTCAAATAGAGCAATTATAAATGGGGGTTTTACTTTGAAATTTCATGCTTCAAATCATGTGTACTACGACACTTTTTTCAGCCTTCTCATTCAGAAAATGCATTTAAAACCATATTTTTCTGTGTAGCTACGCCAATGGGGTTGGATGCATCATTTAGCACGACATACTGTTGCATGTTTTCTAACTCGAGGTGATCTGGTATATGACATTGATACTCTCAAGCTTGCCAATTTTTTTCATATTCCATTATTCTATACCAATTTTTTATTTTTTTGTTTATGGCAGTTTCTTCATTGGGAAAAAGGACGTGACGTCTTTGAGAGGCTTCTGATTGATTCAGATTGGGCAATTAATAATGGAAACTGGATGTGGCTCTCATGTTCATCTTTCTTTTATCAGGTATGAACTAATTCTGAATTTTCAGTACAAAGTGATTAAATTTTCTGTTTCAGAGGTTGAATCCTGAATGTTTCACTGACATTTTGTACATTTATCATCTCTGATGATCAGTATAATCGTATTTATTCCCCAACCACATTTGGTAAGAAGTATGACCCTAATGGTGACTATATTAGGCATTTTCTCCCAGTCTTAAAAGGTAATTTTAAGTTCCCTCATTTTCACCATCTTCTAGTACCTAGTAAATTCTCATTCATAAGATGTTATAACTTAGAATTGAATGTGGTTGAGCAGATATGCCCAAGGCGTACATCTATGAACCATGGACTGCTCCTCCAAGCATCCAAACCAAAGCAAATTGCATAATTGGAAAAGACTATCCAATGCCAGGTCAGTGCTGTCACTTAGTGTTAGAATAACAACTCTGGTTCTAAAGTAAGAAGATATCACACAAGAACACAAACTTTGATCATGATGTTTGGCCATCCGACGGGAAAGTTGTTGTTGCATTTTTCTACTATGCAATGAATTAGGTTTACTAAGTATGGTCCAGTTTACAACTTTACCTCTGAACCATACTGCGAGAACTTTGATATGCTACACTTGAGCATCTGCCCACTTATCAGCGAAAATGAGCCATACTCAATATCTTGCTTACTATCTTTTTCATTGGCTTTCATTAGTGTCATGTATGTTCTGCTGTGTTGCATCATACCATCCATTGCTGTAGTTTGTATTTCTGGTGGAAAGTTTTTTATGATATGCAGCTTCATATATTGAAAGATTTCTTTGGTTCGGATGAGGTGCTGCAAGGGAGGAGTATTAGATTCTCTTGAGAGGAAGTTGTATTTCTTTGATTTATATTTTGCTAATATTTCTTTCTTGCTAGTTTCTTATGACCCTGACATGTGAGGGTAGTTATGAAATGGATAGCTTTAATAACCTTTAGAACATATTATTGAGTAAGACTCATATTAACTGATAAGTGGAAGACGCTCGAGCATGCGGTACATGATACTCTGTAATCGTAAGTATTGCATAATGGATAAACTACAGCATCACCCTCTGCTATCAGAGACGTAAGCATAATTAGCCGAATTACGTTATCAACCGTCTGTGTTGTCACATATTTTCCTGATCAAATTGACATGTTTTGTTCTGATTGTATAGGATTTTATATATATTATCCATGTTTATGTTGTATAAACTATGTTTCAGTTGTTTCTCACGACTCTGCAAGTAAAGAGTGCAAAAGGAAAATGGGTGAGGCCTATGCATTAAATAAAGCACTGAATGGTTTGGTTAGTGAAGATGATCTGAAAAACTTGAGGAGAAAATTGGATGAGGGTGAAGAACAAGGAACTAAATCTAAAAGATCTAGGCAGCTGCTGATTGGCTGAGGAAAATTTATACTGGTTTTTTCAACTGTCATGCTTTGAGACTTTGAGTTGTAGTTTATTATGCAAGTTTGGAACATTGCTTAGCGTTTTCATGACATTTTGCGTATCAGACATGTATATAATGTAGTGCATATTAATATTACTAGTATCCTAGACTTGTAGGAGTAACTTGAGACCGATCCTAGCAGCTGTTGCATGTAAGGTAGTCTTATGTCATGAAAAGTTATTCTCTTCACTCTTGTAATGTAGTGCAATTCTTAGGGAATTGAATTAATTATTCCATAACTAATGTTAGTGTCACATACAGCACATTAGAGATATCAGAGATTGTGTTTTTATTTAATATTTTTAATAATGGTTTGTTATGTATTTCTTTCATGAGTTTAATTAGTATGTTTTATCTGTATACAATTATTTTACACATATATCCAATAATGTGTTGCCACGTCAATTTCATATGATATGTTGTCGCGTCAATGATGAATATGAAATTGACGTGGCAACACATTATTGGATGAATGTTTAAAATAATTGTACACCGACAAAGTATACTAATTAAATTCTTCTTTCATTCCAAATCTTTAGTGGTTTTAGTGTTTTATTTTTGTTTCAAAATATCGTGTTTTAGAATTTCAAGATAACTATACCCTCCATCTTTAGTGGTTTTAGTGTTTTATAATAATTCGGTTTTAGTTTGTTCGTCTCGTCTTTCATCTCTTCTTCCGGTAACCTCCTCTCATGAGATTCAAGTGTTCTTTGAAGATCTTCAATCTTCATATCACTATGTTTCTTCTATTTTTATCACCAAGCTATCAAATTGAGATGGTAAGATTCTAAGAATCTTTTCCATGATTTCTTTCTTAGAATTTCACCACATAGCTTCATCAGGTTCAGGTTGGTGATGGTTATAATTGTTGAGAAATAATCTTCAATCTTTTCATATTTCTTCATCTGTTATAGCTCATATTGCCTTCTCAATGCTTGTTGTCGTATCTTCTTCTTCACTTTATCATAATGTTTGAAGTATTTCACAAGCGTGTCTGAAGCTTCCTTTCAGCTGTTTGCATCTGCTATCTTTTCAAACACCTTATTATCCACAGTATTGATGAATATAGAAGAGTGATTTGTGGTCTTTCTTCTTTGCTTCCTTGTGCGTAGTTCTTTGAACCTCGATAAGATTTGCAGTAAGATTTTCAACTCCATTGTTAACAACTTCAAGCATGTCTTGAAATCCAAACCTTCATTTGTTTCACCCATTTTCCCCGGTTCTTCCCATTAAGAACTCGTAAATGTGCAGAGATATTACCATTTCTCTTCATTGTTAATCTTCTCTTCTCTTGTTGAATCGAACAAATTCTTGATACCAAAATGTTGGTGAACAAGTAGTTTTGTTTTTTGTCAAAACAATTGAGAATTGAAGAAAGAGAATCATTCGAGAAGAAATACGGAGGAAACAAATATTGTTGATTATTCACAAAAGTGTGAGCAAGTGAAACAGATAACATATAGTGTCAACTTTCTAAACCTAATTTTTTAGCGAAAGTTTTCTAAACCTAATTTTTTTTCAACTAAAATTAGATTAGTTGCAGCTAACTAAATCAAGCTGATTGTTATTTACAATTATGTTTGAATTACTAGTTTGTAGGATGTAGCCTCACGACGACGGTAGTGCTATTGGAAGCAGTAGCCTTTGTTGTACCACTAACTTCAGCCAAGCGACTCTTTCTGCGGCTTTTTTCTCCACATCTGTTTCTGTTTATGAGTTCGTCGTTGTTTCAAAATTTCTGGTCTTGTTAAACATGGGTGTGTGTCGTTGTTCTCGAAACATGAACTATATAGTTAAAATGGTCTTTGGCGCTTGTTGTTGTCGTGTTCTATGTAATGAGTTGTTGGCGTGTGAATATGTTTTCATGTTGGTGACAAGGTTTGTTTGTCGCTGTCAAAATATGTCATTTCATGTGTGGGTGTGTGACATATAAATTTGATTTGTGTTTTTGTTTGACTAGGTCAAGCTTTGTGCCTCCCAAATCGATTGTACTCTTTTTTTATTTAATCTAATTAGGTTTTGCAAATCTATCTACACCTCATTTGTTTAAAAATAAATAAATAAATAGATATGAATGTATAAATATAGATATAATATTTGTCAAAAAAAATAATATAGATGTAGTAATATATCTATGGCTTAAATATTGCACTCGTCCCTGCAAATATGCCTCGTTTAAGTTTTGGTCCCTGTAAAAAAAAAAATTGTTTTTGGTCCTTGCAAAATTTTTTGTTTTTTAAAATAGTCCCTGACCCCATTTTTGTGATGATTTGCATACGTGGCACATGATGACTGGACCCATTTTGTAGTTTTTGGTCCCTGCAAAATATTTTGTTTTTTTAAACAGGTCCCTACAAAATTTTTTGTTTCTGAAAATAGTCCCTGGAGGGACAATTTTAAAAAACAAAAAATTTTGTAGGGACCAAAAACAATTTTTTTTTTTTTACAGGGACCAAAACTTAAACGAGGCATATTTGCAAGGACGAGTACCATATTTTAGCCTGTGAAATATTGTGTGTTGACTATAAATTAATTAATGTTTCTTAGAGAGTATGGTCATGATTGAGATTGAATTTATTATAAAATTTTATAGTATTTTTTAACATTCTCTCTGACACTTATGTTTTTATTGGGTGAAATCAATATGACTTACCACTTTGAAAATGGATTTTACAAAAAGTAGTGATACCACGTTAATTTTATTCAATGAATGTTAGAAATAGTGTTCAAAAGAAGGTGTTTATTAAATTATAACAATACAATGATGTTTAATGAAATAATATATTCATGAAGATTTATAGACCTCATGTGTAATAAATATAATCATAGATTTAAATTTTCCGGAGAGGTTGGCGCTTAGAATTGTTCACACGTCTTCCAACCAAATTTTCTAAAATACCTTGTTCAATTTTTCTTCTTCTTTAGAGACAAAGTAAAAAAATGATAAAAACTTATCAAATAAAATATAAAAATACCAACGAAAGATTCTAAAAATCAAATAAAGAATTCTTTTTTTTGGATATTCTAAAAAAATGAGTATAAAAGATATAAATGAGTATAAGAGATGTAATGAAAAAACTTATCTCTATTATATACATTTCCTCTATTTTATTTTGATAGTACACGTGGCAACCTTATGTTGAAAGGTGCATTTAATGTTTTATTTCATATCTTAATCTTAAAAATATCAACCAATCATAATTGATTATGACTCATTTGTTTTTTATCAACCAATCATAAAATGGAT
>Ga0315914_1008443_pt1 | contig 13757 bp, 6 predicted proteins | sample MpolenodulesMG_FD_203920 | JGI IMG/M metagenome (GOLD analysis project Ga0315914, IMG submission 203920) | Medicago polymorpha root nodule microbial communities from Los Angeles, California, United States - elongated nodules | ecosystem: Host-associated > Plants > Roots > Nodule | place: USA...
AGTTTCGTTCTTCAAGGATTCCAATAGCAATCAACCATGAGAATAGGCGTGGTTGCTAGAGGAACACACTCACTGAGACCGAAAGGAGATGTGATAGGCTTAAGAGAAACTTGTCTTTAGAAAGTAGACTCAATATAAAGTTCAGGTTTAGAGTTTGTTTGTAAAAGATTTGTCATCTAGATAAACCAATAATCTCAAGACGCTTTTTATTATTATTACTTTCAACCGTAAAAATCAAACATTTTTCAACTGAAAACTCTTTTCTAATCATCAATAAAAATTAATTGAATTGAACAACTCTCTGTCAGAACGATACTTTTTTTTACTACTTCGATAAACCGTGCACTTACAGATTTACTGCATCAAAGAACCATTATCGTTTGTTTTGAGCAAGTATCTTTACAATAACCAAGGCTAATGTGTGAGGTTCCATGAATAATTGGCATAAAAGCTGGGTAGTATTGTTTGGCATCGATGCTGTTTAGTTGAGTTGCAATAAAATAATACTATATAAAATCAAAATACGAGCTTGTTAAAAAAAATCAAAATATGAGAAAGCAATACAATGTAATTAATTTATAGGACCCATTTAAAGTATATTGTAAGATAAGTGAGACTCATTTTAAAGTTTGAGATTCATTTTAGAGTTTTGGAGTAGTGATATGAATATTTAAAAAATGTATTTGAGTGGTTTAAATAATTAAGAAGTATAAAGTAATATAATGTATTACGATGGAACTCATTTATACGTGCGATTGGTTTGCAAAACAGCGAGTATTGTACAAAACAAACACAAGAAAGAACAACACAATACAAGAGAAAACAACACAAGATAAATTTTTATGGCATTGAATAATTTTTTGTTTTATACGATTTTTGAGGGACAAAATGCTATTTTGGTATTTTAGACAACCTGTGGGACAAAAAGTTATGATGTGGTTTTGTGAGAACAAAAATATCAGTCTTTTTGTCATGTCCCTTGCCTCAGTTTAATAAAAATAACAGTTTTACAAATCAAACACGGCACAACTTGAGTTCTTCTATCATGTCCTCTCCTTCACGGTAGTTGTAGCACACTGCAATGGATGTTGCCGGTGCCGGAAGTTCAGCAAACTACAATCGTTTGCAAGAACTAAAGGACTTCGATGAATCCAAAGCCGGCGTTAAAGGTCTTTATGACTCCGACATCACCAAACTACCGCAAATCTTCATCATGCCGCCGGACCATCTCGACGCCGACGACCAATTTTCCGACAAACCAACTCCAACCCAGTTCATGATTCCTGTAATTGACCTTAAAGACATCGCTGGCAATCGTGCCGGCATTGTCGCCGGAGTCCGACAGGCGGCGGAATCTTTGGGGTTTTTTCAAGTGGTGAATCATGGAATACCAGTGAAACTGTTGCAGGAGATGCTGACGGCAGCGCGTGAGTTCCACGAGCAGCCACAAGAGTTGAAGGCTGAGTATTTCAGCAGGGAAGCTATGAGGAAGGTGAAATATGTGAGCAATTTTAATTTGTATCAGTCAATGTTTGCTAATTGGAGGGATACACTGTTTTGTCTTATGGCTCCTCAATCTCTTGATCCACAACAATTGCCTCCTCTATGCAGGTATGAAGCATTGACACTTCTCGGATTAGGTGTGTCACAGTGTCGGACACAATATAATTACATTGAATTAGTCTCATTTTCTTAAATTATTATTGGTGTTGATGTGTAAGTGTCTGTGTCATGTTTGGTGTTCTATCCATGCTTCATAAATGTTGACTTAAGATTTTGGAAACTTTTTATATATAAGCATCTGTACACTCATTTTTTTCATTTCATGAGCATGTGAATAATTGAGATTATTTGATAAATATCAATACACATGATTTATTCAAGCTTCATTTCTTGCAAGCTGCATATGAGGGTAGTCTTTGAGGTGTAACATAGTTGCGATCTGTTCCTCTACATGGATGTCTTTGTATATAATTTTTTACATAATGAGTATACCAATGAAGGTTGAGTCTACCAGAATGTGTTAGAATCCCGCCTGGGAGATGTGCTTGCATTAAGTACCCGACAATACCTCAGATAAGATTACATCTGGTGAAGGGAATCTATGGAAAACCAAAAAATGTATGCTGATACATATGTAAATTCACTTTTTGAAAAGCAATCCTTCAATGTGCTTTAGATCCTCGAAGGGATCAGTCTTCACCGTTGTGTGAGGAAGATAACATAAAACAACTAAGAAATGCAATTGTTTTCTAACCTAAAATCTCTCTGTTTGTGTTTGTTTTTTTGTTTTTGCTGCTTTGGTGATGTATTTTAATTTGTAGGGACGTAACAATGGAATACTCTAGGCAAGTTCATGTATTGGGGTGCCTTTTATTTGAACTATTATCAGAAGGGCTTGGACTCAAGGCTGACCATCTTGAAGGCATGGATTGTGCAAAAGGACACTTTATTCTTAGTCACTATTATCCACCATGTCCTGAGCCTCAATTCACTATGGGCACTACTAGACACTCTGATCCTGATTTCCTTACCATTCTGCTTCAAGATCACATTGGTGGGCTCCAAGTTCTTAGCCCTCATGGGTGGGTTGAAGTTTCTGCTGTTCCCGGATCTTTGGTAGTAAACATTGGAGATCTGCTGCAAGTAAGTACATTTTTTATCTCTGACAACTGAAAGAGTCTTGAGCTGGAATCACTTACTACCTCTGCTTCTTTGGCAATGTTCATATATTTTAAGAAAAGTATGTAGGAATTAGGATATTTAATGTCCGTTTTGTGTATTAATGTTATTAAATTACCCTATTATTTATGGATGTGTGTAGCTGTGACTTCTCATCTCCCAAACACTTAGTAAGTATTAATAAGGGGTATGTTTTTTTAAAAGATAATATGTCTAGTAAAATTGATCATGCAGAACTCTTCCCATGCATCCCTGGGTGTTTCAGTGTTTAAATGACTGCAAATTTAGTTACTTGAATGAACAAATATTTGGCTGAAAGTGGATTTTTGTTGTTTCAATACTGCAGTTAATATCCAATGACAGATTTAAAAGCGCGGTGCATCGTTTGCTGGCAAACCATAATAAATCCCCTAGAGTATCAGTGGCATGCTTTTTTACTCATCATCTCTATCCAACAACAAGAATGTATGGCCCCATCATGGAACTACTGTCTGAAGATAACCCTTCCGTTTATAGGGAAACATCACTAAAAGATTTCATTGCTTGCTATAATGACAAGGGACTCGATGGGAATTCTACTCTTTCCCATTTTATGTTACAACCGTAAATATGGAATCTCTGTAAGTCTGATTATTTATAGATCTTTCTCAATATGTTCTTAATTTATTACTCCCTCCATTCCATATCTTTAATGGTTTTAGAGTTTTATTTCTAAACCAATTGGTGTTTACAAACTCTTATAATTACTCATGGTTTTCCAACTATCTCATTAGATATAATTAAGATGACTCATTTTTATGATAATGTTTATAGTGTAGTATAATTAAAAAATAAATAAGATTTTGGTAAAAATATACATCAATTAAATAGGTTTTACATCTGTGCGCAAAAACCTTAAACCAGTAATGATTTGAAATGTAAGGAGTATAAAAGACAAAGATCATGCATCTGGTGAAACTGAGATCAACCAGTCCTAGACCGTAGACAGAATGGACATGAAATAATGCTATACTTTGAAACACAGCACTTTTTTATATATCACAAATCTGACTCAAACTTTTGGCTCCCAATTTCAAATATGTTTTCTGGTGTTTCTTTGATTTCATGTCAATTCATGTTCAGAAGATTAAAAAGTTCCAAATTCACTTGTTTAATCTAATATTGAAATTTTTATTGAAGCTGTTATCATTCAAAATATGATAGCTATTTTTTTTAGACATCCCAACAAGAATATCGTGTTTTTAACTCTATTGCTAGAAAGGATAATGGCATTGAGGCATTCCCTTTATATGATGAAGTATCAACCTTTCCCAAAATTAAATCATTAAATGCTAATTTTTCTTACTTTTCTATGACAGGGTCCACAAATTCCAGTGGATGTTCTTTGTCCAATTGTATCTTTCACCTGCAGATTCAAGACTGTATGCATATTGCTGACAGGAAAATTCTCTTGCAATCTGCACCACAACCCTTCAATTTGTAAAGCATGAGGGTTGAATGAATCTGTGATCTGCTGTTTGTATGTAAAATTGTAAATGGTATTTGGTGTAAACTATAGAAAGTATACATGATTTGAGTTGGAATAATAGTTCGTGCATTATCATTTGAATTTTCATTATTGAAATTCAAATTGATGGAAGAGCTTAACATTGAAATGTCATTTATGTTTGATTTTACACCTGCAGAACCCATCTATCTATTTATAATATATATTAAGCTTGAAGCAAGAATTATAGTGTCAACACTATTTTTTTGTCACATCAACAAATATGTAGGATCATTATTGGATCGATGTCCCCCAATTCCTCAGGCTCTAGCTGTGAATATTGAAAAACTATTACAAGCAGGTAAAACATGCATAGCTCTATCAGATTTTATGTGTCTTAGTCACCATACACATAGATGTGAATTTCTTGCCTAAAACTGGAATATATGGAACTATGCAATCAGATATAATCAAAACATGTTGTCAGATGCTAAGTATAAGCCATGTCTTCAATACAAGGCACTTCGTCAAGCTTCTGCAACTGTTGCTCATACTCGTAATCCTACAACTTGTTTCTCTCATTCATCATCTGTTGGATCTTGGATCAAGGTGCTTTCAATCACACAACTGGTAATCCCTCGCTTTTCTCGTCCAAAAGTTTCTAACCTTATCACCCTAACTGGTGGCTCTACATTTAAAATCACAGGCTAGAGCTACATGATATATCATATATGCAGGATGGACAAAACAATTCCTTAAGGTATATGAGCCACATGAGTTCCTTTTGACCGTAAGCATTTCGTATGAATATACTGTTTAGCAAATTTTTAGCTATTGAAAGCATGTCAATTTAATTTCTTATCATAGAAGCTATGTATATAAGATTACTATCTTTGTATGAAGTCAGTTTATATATATCGATAAATAGTAGGATATGTTTTTTACATGATATTGCTGGTTGGAGATTTTGTTTGTTAGTATTGTGCATAGTAATTATGGAGTAAGAACTTAGGCTTCTCACAGATAAAATAATAAATTTTGTCCTCTTTAAGAAAACTGTAATGGTTATAAATTATAATACTTCAAGTTATCAGTTAGTTTGTTTGGTAGTGTAAAGCAGAAAATAACATGCAGGGTATAATGAGAGGCAGAAGAAAAAAAACATGTGAGTAAAACATAAACACCCTATAAAACCTTCCAAAACACATAAAAACATTAACACGACGCGTGAGTAACTCATATGCTGGGAAAAGTAATTGCCTCCCCTTACTATAGTAATACAATTTTCAGATTATTACTGATTGGATTTTCCATCATAGTATTTTCTTTTACTAAACATTGTATTCTAGGAACTTTTTGTGAAGTACTTGCTTGAGTAACACTTGAATGGGATAGGCTTTACAAATTTAAAGTGGGTCTAATTCATTTTGTAAACACCAATCATTGTACAAATTTTTAGATTACAAACTATTGGGCTTAAAAACAAGAAATCTTGATCACTATGTATTTTATTCATTTAACTGATTATTCATTTCACATACTGCTTTCTAGTGCTCCAACCAGAGGTTTGGAAGAGCTTTCACTCATCAAAACTTGTTGTTCCTCATTTGGTAATTCCTCCACCAATCTTGATAGCTTCTCAACAATTTCCCTTGCACTAGGCCTCAAACAACAATCTTCCTCCACACAAGCTCTTGCAATATTAGCCACTTCCAAAGCTGCATCAAATGAGAAATTCTCACCTAATGCACTATCTATCCACTCACTTAATAACTCATTCACATTATTTTCTGACATCAAAATTGTCTTTATTTTGTCACTAAGCCAAACACTTCCTTCACCTTTATCACAGCTTGATCCACTTATAGGTGTTTGACCAGATAAAACTTCTAACAAAACCACACCAAAAGCAAATATATCAATGCTTGTTGAAACTATACCTTGGTGAACATATTCAGGTGCTAAATAACCAATACTCCAAGAAGCATAATTAGTTGAATAAAATTGAGGATCCTCAGTTTCATTTTCAACAAAACTTGCCATACCAAAATTACCTAACTTAGCACCGAATTCTTCATCTAAAAAGATGTTCCTACTCTTCACATTTCTATGCACATAACTTGGTATCATTACATGGTGCATGTAATCCAAAGCACTTGCAACATCAAGACAAATCCTAAGCCTTTGGTTCCAATTCAAGAAACAGTAGCAAGATGAAATGAATTGATTCTTGATGGCCAAGCCACCATGAAGCCAATCTTTCAATGAACCATTTTTGGCATACTCAAAAACCAAAAATGACTCTGAATCTGACCCTTCTGAAATACTTGTTCCAAAAAGGCTAATTATGTTAGGATGATGATGAATTGCATCATGAAACAGATCAAAGTCTAATTTTGACAAAATCTCAGTTTTTATTCTTTTGATTGCCATGTTCTTACCATTTAAAATGCCATGAAAAACTGACCCTTCAATGTGACAATTTGAACTGAAATCCTCTGTTGCTTTTCTCAAATCATCAATTGTATATGTCTCCAATAACATCTTACGCGGCGTCGCGTCAATGATTTTACTATCAAGTGTGTCCTGTGACCCTTCAAATGAAACTTTCTTATCACTTGTTGTTCTCACACTTTGATTTAGATATTGTAACTCCATATCTCTTTCTTTGCATGCATTTTCTTCCACCTTCTTCTGTTTCAACCAGATAAAGAAAAAAGCTACTAATAAAGCAAAGAAAAGTCCAATTGCAACACCAATTAAACCAATATACAATTCACTCTTTCTCATTGTTGGCTTCTTGTGTTGACTATTTATTGGAATATTGTTGGTTTTTGGAAAATTTGTATTGGGTTGTTTTGGCTTAGCTAAAGGATCAAGGAAAGGTTTACCATTCAATGGAATTAGAACAGATGTAAAAGGTTCTAAGCTTCTTTCTTCTGATGAAATGTTATTGGCAATAACAATAGCTTCTTTTGTAATATTGAACTTTAAGGCCAAATTTGAAATTGTATCATTTTCAATTATAGGATAAGAAAGAAGAAGTTTTGGTTTTGGTATAACAAAAGAAGAAAAAGGGCAAGCACATTTCAAAGGGATAATCAATTTGAGTTTAGCATCAAGGTTCCAAGGTGACAAACCAAGGTTATTCTCTTTAATAGCCTTGCATGTTGTTAAACCTTCAAGTGATTGAGAAATGTCATAAAAACTCTCACCTTTGATCGTAGTTTTTGTTAACTCAGCTTGAAAATCACCCTTTTTGCATTTGCAATCAATTGGTATAAGAAGAGGTTGATTCTGTGGAAGGAACTCAGTTTCTGAAGAGAAACCATTGGTTTCTGCTATGACAAACTTGTTGAGTCCTAAGTATAGGGTAAGATTTGAAAGAGAGTAGTAGTGAGAGTTTGTGAAAAAGAGTGCAAATGTTTCACAATGATGATTATGTGACTCATTTTCATTGCAATGGTAGCTAGAATCATGTGATGATGTTGTTTCACAGGTTAGAAGGTTTTTACCTAATGAAGAGAGAAAGAGCCAAAGGAAAAAGACCAAAGCTCTCATGTGGAATGTAATCATCATTTCTACTATGCCCATAACCACTCAACTAGCTCTAACATGGACTGTCCTATTAAAATAGAACCTTTTTTCTCTCTTTCTATCTTGGAGACTGGATATTTTTGGATCAATACAAAAAATTATGGGAAAGATAATAGAATTTTTTTCAATTTTGAGACAGGACTATTGGGAATCACAAAGTTTATTTTGCATATTTCGACCTTCATTACAGCTGTTTAGGTAACCATTTGGACTGGCCATGTGTATACAGCTCCCCTCTTCAACTGGTTCACTTGCAAGGGAGTGAGTATAGGCACCACTCTTATAAACTTATATATGTGAAGAAGATAACTGTTTGATCATTCAGAAATGCTACTTGGACCTTGGTTTTAAATTGCGGAAAACGTCATGTAACATATCCGTCCGGGGTTCGAATCCTAACTCGTGCATATTAGAATTGTCCCTGCTAATTGAGCTAAACTTATGGGGACAATCTTATCTCTTTTTGAATCACAACAATAATTACAAGTAGTGTATTTCTACGGGAAATACTGGGTCACAAACACAAACGAAAATATCTAAACACTAATTTAAATGAAAAATTTTATAAAAATAAAATAAAATAATTGAATAATGTGATTAAATTTTTTCTCATTTTTTTTATTTATGTGTGTATATTCAAACATTTTTATTTTTATTTGTGTCTAACACTCGTATATCTATATAGCAGTAAACTTTTTAATTTTTATGGTGAAATAACATCCACTCTTATTTTATAAAACACATGATATAGTGTTGATGTGATGCCATTACATCACAGGATTGATTTATTTATGTCCATGCAGACATATAATTTTAAAACAATGCATAGCCTTTTAAAGAAACCTCCTCACTGAGAGATAATCATGTAGAGTATTTGAGGGCCTGGAAGTGGGGAGAATAGTACTTCAGATTTAATTGTCAAATCTGACAAGTATATTTGTACAAATTAACATTTATCTTCTGATTGAGGGTACGGTTGAAGTTGGTCCGAATTGGTTTTGGTCCCCATATTGTTTAAAAGAGTATGTGTATGTTTAATTCAACTATTGTTAAAAATTGATTTTGAGTAAATTGATTTTGTAAAATTGGTTTTAAACAAAAGTGAACTTAATGTAAAGTTATTTATTTTTGTATGCACGTAAAAGTTGATTTAACAATAAATTTAAAATTAACATCACTTATCAATTATAGAAGTTAAAAACTACAAATTCTATTTTAAAGTATAATCCTTTCAAGGAATCAAATCATTTCTCCTTATTAAATCATCCAAACACAATCAATTCTACAACCAGTAAAATCAATTTTGATCCTCCATAATTGAAACTAAACCTATACTATATGATATAAACCACTTTTTTGTATAGCACTATATACTTGGCTGATTGATTTTGGCCTGTTAAATAAGTAGTAAATTGGCCTATTCTAAATTCTGTTATAGATTCTTTGCAAAAGTTCCAATGCAGTGAAGGGAGTTTAGTTTGTGTGAAAAGATTTAGTTTGTGCTTATCATAAAAATAAATAAGTAAAATACTTACTATGTACTGTATAGTTTAGTTAGTATAAATGAAAGGAAAGAAAAGAAGAAGAAAAAGGACAAATGGCGATATTTACTTGATGTGTTGGGGTAGTAAGGTTTAATATATTCTACTTTACATTTATGGTAAAGAATAATGCATCAATATTAACAAATCCACTCAAAATCATTTTTCTCTCTCTTACATATCATTGTGTTCACCAATATATTAAAAAGGACGGATTTTCAATCTCATATAGAATATTTATAAAATGAAGATCATTAAAAAGTATTCCCATATTTCTTCAGTTAAATAAATATCCATTCCAATTTTTAAATTAATTACAATCAATAATTACAATTTCTACCATAATATAAAAGTTTTGAAAATCTCCATAATCGCAATTACAATGTTTATTATCTTTTTCAATATTAAAAATGTAAAATATAGTTTAATCGACAAATTTTTTTTTTTGAATACACTGACAATAGTTTATTACCTTTTCCAATATTAAAAGTTATGATATAAAGAACTTTAGATTTTTATGTGTCTGAATTTTACGTGGTGTTTGTTACTTCATCTACAGATTAACAAACAACAACGCTGTTTGAGAAAATAGATAAATAAGCAATATTGTAACTATGACCAAGGACAAAATTATTTGGGCGCAACATTTATACACATACATCACATTACTTATCATTTAATTATTTTAAAAATAAAAATACAAATTGTTTAATTATTTTCTTTCTACTTCTTTTAAAATATGTGAGCGTGTCTAAATATTTAAATAGTTGTAACCATCCAAGACTTCATCAGGACAAAACACAATTAAAGTTACGTCTCGGATCAATAAAAGAAATTGTGAACAAAAAGAGTGAATACATCAATTTTAACGAGGACTGTCTCCCATTCATGAATGCAAAAGAATCATTTACATAATACATGGATAGCACTCTGCATTCAAAATCAAAGTACACATGCAACTTTTTGACATAAAAGAAAAGACCTCACGAGACTTTCTAAAGGATATTATTAAGTTGGAATTTCAGCAAACAGATTAGAAAGAAAATATATGTAATCAATGAATCTAGCAGTATGTGGATAGAAATGATGCAAGTAATGGAAAGTATAGATTATAATGAAAAGGAGACAAGAATATTAACTATTATGCATGGTAAAGTTAAGGCACAAAATAGAGGCTACTACTGAGACCATTGATATCCTATGTTGACAAACACCATTAGCATGGAAAAAGATCACTCACCACGCCACCCATGCCAAGCCATATTGCACCCAACATATATACCTCATATATGTTTATATGACATGATATTCTTATGTTTTCTGGAAACTTCTAAGTTACACCTCCAGGTGTACCGGTACTCTTGCTCCATAAATTTATAAATTAACGATTATTTTATGAAATAAAAAACTATTTGTCAATATTTGTATTTTATAAAACATTGTTTCATAAGAAAAAACATTATTGCATTGTTTATAAGAATCATATTAAATTTTTAACATTTTCTCATAAAAAATATTCAATATTCTTTATAGTAATAAAAATTCAAAAATAGTTAATTTTATTTTGTCAAAGCTTTTGCTTAATAAGATTTAATTATTATAATTGTCAATGATAGAAAATTATTCTTTTTTTTTTAAAAAAAACAACTAATTTAATTATTAATTTAACAATTTGGTGTACCAGTACACTCAAATATTTGGGTGTACCATAGAATTTGCCATGTTTTCTAATATTCTCAAGCCTTCACTCTTAAATCTTCTCTATGCCCTTTGTTTTATTATAAAATCACTCTCCTTTTTTTTTAATGATTGAGATTATTTTTATTAGGGTTAAATATGTTTTTGGTCCCTATAAATATACCAATTTTTTCGTTTTAGTCCCTCTAAAATTTTCCTTCAACTTTTAGTCCTTCAATAAATTTCCATCTTCACTTTTGGTCCATCTTTTAAAGTAAATTCATATGTAGAATTCATATTTTTGAATACAATTTTGCAGAAAAATTCATAATATTATAAGAATCTCTCCCAAAAACATTTAGAATTTTTTAACAAGACATGAATTTAATATGAATTTTTATGGTCAAAAATTCATATTAAATTTATGTTTTGTTAAAAAATTCTAATTTTTTTTTGGGAAATATTTTTACAATATTGTACACATTTTTGCACAATTTCATTAAAAAAAATGCTAAAATCAACTTAAAAATAGGGACCAAAAGTAGTGATTGAAAATTTTATAGGGACTAAAAGTTGAAGGAAATTTTTAGAGGGACTAAAACGAAAATTTTGTATATTTATAGGGACCAAAAACATATTTAACCTTTTATATTATATCATGTTTGATTTAGAAACTGATCATGAGACTGGACTAAATAAGTCATAAAAGATTGAATAAAGACAGAAACTATTTTTTTTGTTGAGGGAAAAAACAGAAACTATTGTCTCTCACTAAATTATGGAACAACTTTTTCTCCCAAGTGCATATTATAAAAAAAATACTAAAATTCTCTTTATTTTTCAACATAAAATATATTATCTCTTTCAAATACAATTATGTCTTACATTTAGTGTCTCTCACCAAACTATTTTACAATCATTTGAAAATGAATATCCAATTAATATTACAATCATATGGCAATGAATATCCAATTAATAATATTATGTTATTTATTCCAATATATATAGGTGCTGGTTCTGACTTCTGTAAAAAAAAAAAGGAGCTGCTGCTGAGCATACATGGACATATAAATAAATATAGAAATGTGGAATTGAACATGTGAAAGAATAATTAGAAGAACCAATTGATATATAAAGGCGTGGTGAAACAGAAAAATAGCTGTTATTGGTACTTTACCTGCAATAATCTGGTGGATGGCTTGGCTCAGATTCTGAGAACCATTATTTTCTGTACCAACTTTTAGTTAACTTGGATTTAGTGTAGACAAAAGTAGTATGAGTGTTCGAGATAAGAATTTGCATTCTTTTTTGCATTATTCTGCTTTTTACTTTTTTGTCTAGGGATCTTCTAATGATAAAATCTACTGTTGAGCTCTTCTAAAATCTTCTTAATCTTGGAATTATCATACGGATCTTAACCAATGTATCTTTTCCTGTATTCATTCTTCTATGTAACTTTAACTTGCAGTGACTGTAATTTGGCCACATGATCAGAAATCAGAAAATTATATCAACTACTAGATATTGCATGTTGCTTAAAAGCTCCTTAATGCCATAATATTAAGCTGTATTTGCGGTCGCAGTTGCGATTGTAATAATATTGTGAACCTTTATATTGCAACAAAATAATGCAGTCGATATTGTGGTTGTAGTTCCAATGCAAAGATCGTAAAATCATTTATTTTGTACCGTAATTATAATTATAGACCGTAAGAGTCTGGGAGCGTCAAGAGCATCAATGGGACAATGCTCTAAGATTACAAATGAAGGAGATGTTATATTTTCACTCAAAATCATAAGACAATAGATATATGTGGCACCTCTCTTTTATATCAAACATCTAGCTCATTCAATCGAAGTGGGACTAAACCATTGAGACTTGAACCCACAGTCTTAAGTCAAACATAATATGCCTTCTAACTACACAACTTGAAAGACTTTTGATACAAAGAGTGAACCCAGAGTCAACTTCCGCTCCTCAAAAACAAGGCTCTGATACCAATTATTGGAAGTCGGGGGAACCTTTGAGAGAGCAACAACGAGACAATGATTCAAGACAACAAGAGAGATATTCGTCAAATCAATATCCAGAACCTTAAGACATTAGTATATTGATCACATCTTCCCTCTGATAAGTAACTACTAACATTGATCATTTAAAAAAGTATATTATATGGTATTTAATTGATAACTTAAAATTTCACAAATTAAAACTAAAATTGCAACCAAATATACTTTTTCCTCATATGACACACAAAATTGAGTTTTTCGTGTCAAATACAAAATGACCTCAACTCGCTGGTGGGATTGAACCTGAGAGCATATTTTGTTTGTTAGATAATAAGTTATTGAGCTATGACATTGGGTTCTTTAGAGTGTGTTTGGATTCAAGATTTAAGAAGAGAAGAGAGTAGACGACTTACTTTTATTTTTTAAATTACGGATACTATAAATGTTATTAAACAAAAATTAATTAACATGATAGATGATCATATATATAATACTTAAATCACAATTAATTTATCTTGTTTTATACTACCCATAAACTAAAAAGAAAAGTAAGTCAACTCCACTTTTCCTCTCTTAAACCCTCAATCGAAAAGACATCTTTAAATTTCTAAGTTACTAATCTAATTCATTATTATTTACTATATATTTGCTTGTAACTTTTATCATGTTATGTCATTTTATAATTTTATGAAACTCAAGCCATCACCTTTATTATTCACTCTGAAACCTTTTATCATTAACAATTGCCACTATTTTTTTGTAGA
>Ga0315914_1008448_pt1 | contig 13750 bp, 8 predicted proteins | sample MpolenodulesMG_FD_203920 | JGI IMG/M metagenome (GOLD analysis project Ga0315914, IMG submission 203920) | Medicago polymorpha root nodule microbial communities from Los Angeles, California, United States - elongated nodules | ecosystem: Host-associated > Plants > Roots > Nodule | place: USA...
GTAGTGCTGCAAAAATTATAAGTTAAAAGACATCATCTTCACGTAGGAAGTCAGCGAGGGGGTATCCTTTCCCCCTAGAGTCGACAATGTCTCTTAGTTATGCATTTGATTCCTTCCCTCTTTTGGAAGGATTTTTGGAAGCTACTTGGTTATTAGAGAAATACCACCTCCTCGTAGGAAGTCAGCGAGGGGGTATCCTTTCCCCCTAGATTCAGTGATGTCCCTTTTATAAATGTATGCTTCCGCCCCACTTAGATTTATCTTTTATTCCCCACACAAACTTATACTACTTTTACTTTAAAGACTTTTAAGGGTTAATGTACCACTAAAATTAGAAAGTGCTCCTTAAAATACCTATTCATACACTTGCTCAAGGGATGCAACTTGTGCTTTTCTCATTGGAAAATTATTTTCACAATAAAACAAGATGTGGGTATAGCAAGAACACTTAAAACACAAGAATTTACTTTCATGTACAAGAACCAACCATTTTTTAGAGAAGACAACAAAAAATTTATGTCATAAATTTATAATAAAAACAAGCCGCTTAATCATGCCCTTCGCAATAAAACATAACAAAAGAATTAAAATTTAAGGGAGTTTGGAAACACTACGACTCAAGACACTTTATTAGGCCCCCCCACACTTGGGAGAAGCATTGTCCTCAATTTAAAAATTCAGAAAATTAAAAGAGAAGGAGAAGAAGAAGAAGAAGAAGAAGAAGAAGAAGAAGAAGAAGAAGAAGAAGAAGAAGAAGAAGAAGCAGAAGGAGGAGGAGAGAAGAGAGAAGGGAAGAGAGGAAGAGGAAAGCTCACAATTTTATTGAGGTCCATAAGGAGGACCTTGAAGGTGAAGGTGTTGCATCATGTTCCGGAGCATTTGGTTATTTTCTTCATTGATGTGATTGCCCCTTAGGACATCGTTCCTTAGCCCAGTAATTTCAACACCTTGCCTTTGTTGTTCGGTGCTTATCCTCTCAATCTCAGTTTGCATCCATGCCCATCTTTCATCATTAGAATGTCCTCCGGCTTCATAGTCATGGTGCTCCTCATCTTGGTGCAAGTTTACACCTTCCTCGTCATCTAGATTATGCTCCTCATGTACCTGTGGATCATCACCAACATACAACAAATTTTCTTCCACCTTGGTGTTAGTCCGAGATGGGTTAGGAGGTATAATCAAACATAAAGGCACATTGAGCTGGAGCTCATAAGTCATATTATCAGGTGGATGAGGCTTAATGAAATTCATAGCAATGAGGGTTTCTATATTAAGCCTATTGTTGCCCTCAATTTGGTTAAAACCTTGGTCCTCACCCACTCCAAACTTCCTAGCTATATAGGTGATGATGCCACCTACTACTATCTCTCCCTTACCATCGGGTTTTGTACCTAAAGAGGCTAGATAGTCAAGCAAGTAGTAACAAGTATTCACAGGGCGGTTATTAAGCATAGCCCATAACATGAAAAGCTCATCGGTCCTAGTAGTTCCCAACACTTTCCTACCCCAGATTGTGCAAGCCATGACCCTTTGAAGGTACCTAAGTACGAGGTTGTGGATGTTGCTAGCCTTATTGAAACGGGAGTTGTATTGTGTGAGACCGGTGATACGTTCCCAATAGGTAGCGGGGTTATAGTCATCCGGCTTTAGATCATGGTTCCAAGAGTCATGGATGAACCCCGCATTTGCGAAGTCCATCTCTAAGCAAAAATTTTCAAGGGACATCTCATAGTTTATGTTCATAAGTCGGAAAGAGACTCTATGATTAGGGTTATCAAAGTTCAACCTATCCTTCGTTAAAGCAATAGAGCTTAAGAATTCATAAGTGAAGTTTTCGAACCCTCTCATAGGTCTCAACATCTCAATCCACCCTAGGTTTCCTAGCAACTTAAACACATTGTCTCTAATTCCCAGCACATTCAAAGAATAAGAATCAGGATACCTACAAGGATGTAAAGGATTAGAGATAAGAGTTATATACCTATCCCTTTGCTTGTTATCTTTGAATTGTATTCCGTGATTCTTTGCCGGTGCTTGCCTCTTTGAAAAAGGTCCTCCAGAAGAGCTTCCTGTTTCTTTTCCACTTCTTTTTGGAGCCATGGTTGCCTTGACCTTGTTTGACTTGGTGGGGTTGTGGTGAGCTTAGGTTTTATGAAGGTTTTGGGTGGAAAAGGTTGGTTTAGTTATGGGGTTGGTGTTTAAGTAAGGTTTATAAGTTTAATGGTGTAGGTTGGTGAAGAATTTGTGGTGTTTGGATTAAGTTAATGGGGTATAGGAATTTGGATGAATTTTGGTTTGGGTGGATGGAAGTTGTTTTTGATTAGTGAATTATGTTTGGGATGATGTTTGGAATTGTTTGGGTGAAGAAATTTTGTGATTTGGTGGAGATTTGAGGGAGATATGAAGGTTTGAAGGTTTTTGGTAATGGAGGTTTTAGAGAGTGGTTTGAGAGATGAGAGATGTTTGTGTTGAATAATGAAGGAAGAAGAAGGAAAAAATTAGGTATATGAGGGTTAGGGGTCGGGCACGGCCGTGCCACTACAGGCACGGGCCGTGCTAAGGTTCTGGAATTTTGGGGTTTTTGTGGGCATGGCCATGCCACTGCAGGCACGGGCTGTGCCAAGGTTCTGGCATTTTTGGCTCAAATTTTTTTTTCTCCGTTTTCTTGAATCTTGCTCGGACAATTACCTACAAAACAACTTAAAACAAACAAAAATCGATTAAATGCGTGGGTTGCCTCCCACGAAGCGCTCGTTTAGAGTCATTAGCTTGACGGTTAGAAAGCGTCCTTAGAAAGGATCAAAGAGATCATATTGTGTAGATGACGCTAGCAAGCGTTCTTTCACATCATGATTTTTAATCATGCACAAAGAATAAAGAGCAGGACCTTTCATAACATTCTCCAACTCAAATCCAACCATCTCATCACTCACTTGAAAAACAATCCTTCCATTCTTAACATCGATAATAGCTCCCGCAGTAGCGAGGAAAGGTTTCCCTAGAATTATAGGGACATCCTGGTCTTTCGGAATGTCCACAACAACAAAATCAGCCGGGATGTATATCCCTTCTATCTTAATGGGGATGTCATCGACAAATCCAACAATTTGGATTGTAGCACGGTCAGCTAACTTCAAGATCATCTCGGAAGGTTTTAATTCTCCTATCCCGATCCTCTTAAAGAGGGACAAAGGCAACAAGCTAACACTAGCTCCTAGGTCGCACAATGCTTTATCAATGGTCTCACTCCCAATCACACAAGGGATGGCAAAACTTCTTGGGTCTCTAAGCTTAGGAGGCAGCTTCTTTATGATTGCACTACTTTTCCTAGTCAAAGCTATTGTCTCATTATGCTCTATAGTCTTTTTCTTTGAAAAAATTTCCTTTAAAAACTTAGCATATAGAGGCATTCGAGACAAAGCTTCCGCAAAGGGAATATTAATGCAAATCTTTTTAAGTATATTGACAAATTTATTGAATTGTGCCTCCAAGTTAGGTTTAGCAAGACTCACTGAAAAGGGGACTTTGGGTTTATCAAGTGGTTTTAGGATTTATTTCAAGTCAAATCTTAAAAATCCTAGGGAGTCTATTCATTTGTTCAATTTACGCTTACTTGTTAGAAAAAAGTGTAAGAACAAATTAACTTGTTTGAAGTTAGGGCAAACATTTTAGAAAGTCTCTCGCATGCGTGCTTGAGCATACAAGTCTCTTGGTGAAACCTTGAGTACTTAGGAGTCTCAATCCGTGGGGATTGATCAAAGGGAAATCTTAAGTAGTGTGCTTTAGCAAAGGAAGTCTTCAGGTATAGTTCTAGAGCAGAAGTCTTTAGGTAGAGAGTTCTAGAGCATAGAAGTCTCTTACGATTGTGCTTGAGTAACTAGAAGTCTCTTGTAGTTGTGCTTAAGCACAAGGAAGTCTCTTAGAAGTGTCCTTGAGCATTTGTAATCTGTTGAGATTATAGTGAAATACCTTGGAAGTGCAAGGGGACTGGTATACTCCAAGATTGTAGGAGGAACCAATATAAAATTGTTGTGTATCTGCTTTCTCTATCCCTATCTCTTTATCTTTTGGGTTATGTACTTATCCGCTACACTTAGGCTCTGCATCAAAATTTGTGCATCTCAGATTTTGAGATCAGACTGTTTTTAACCAAAGAGAAAAAAAGCCACAAGAAAAGCTTACACAATTCAACCCCCCTACTTGTGTGTTTTTCTCATCTTCACCTTATATAGGCACAAAGGGTTCTAATTGTTCCCGAGAGATGCGGCACAATACATGGAAGCAATTAGAGACGAATTTGACCGTGAAGATTGGCTTGAGGCGCGTGTTGTGCTGCAATCCTCATTGTATTAAGCATTCACCCTCGCCGTGTTTGGCCTTGTCTGCTCTTGGGCTTTAGCTCTTTGGAATGTTTATCATTGGGATTTTGCCAGTCCGGAACACAAACCCTTTTCGATTCTACAAAATACTACTCGCATTGAGCACATAATTCAAAAGTGCAAACCCTTAATCCCTTTAATTTATTTTTGATTTAAATAGGTATAGAGAATTTTTTTAGTTGACGACAATCCCTGTGAATTTGATAACTTACTATTTTATTACTTGTTACAGTTTAGTGTACTTTCCAAATTTGTCATCATGTTCAAATAAGTTACTTTCCATATGATAGAGAAAAATAAAGAATAGGAAAGTTCATAATAAGTGGAATATCTATAGTAAAAGAGTTGAACAAGACCATGATCGTAAATCCTTTCATGGTGAGAGTCATTAGATCTTATTGTAAATCAACCAAGTGCTCATTCATATAATCAACTCTCTTAAGGTTATGTTTGGATTGATGGAATGTGATGAAGTGGAATGAAATGGAGTGGTATTTTATCACATTCTATTGTTTGGATTTGTAAAATTTTAATGGAGTGGGATGGAATATGATGGCCCATACTCCATCCTACACCACCACTTCTTCATTTTTTTCATTCCATCCAATTTGGGAGGTATGGAATGGAATGGACTTTCTTAATTAAATAACTACCATTTTATCCCTTTTCTTTACTTATTTCATGACTTTCTATATTTTCCACTTCTCCTTTTTTCTGCCATTTGTTCTCCCGTACTACGTGCTTGCTTTGTCCTGGCTTCTGTATTCTTCCACGTTCGTTTTTCTTTGATGATGATGATAAAGTGTAAAAACTAGTTATATATGTCTTGTCAGACTTCAACTATTTGTTTTTTTAGGGAACTTTTTGTTATATAAAGTGTAAAACATTCATCCCAAAAATTCGACCAACCACCTATATCAGTAAGTAGAGTGAATGAAAAAAGAAAAAAAATAAAAGTTTATCTTCTTTTATTTCTCATAGATTCCGTAGGACCTCGACCCGCCTACTCGTGTTTTGTATGGATATGCAGGAAGGGGTGCTCCTAGGTGTGTGTAGGGGTTGTGTTTGTTCGGGAGAATGGATTTTAACCCATGTGTTCTACTTAGAATTCGAATATTTGTTTATCACTCTCTAAAAATCTATACGTTATGTCTTAAATCAAGTCTCCATAAAAAAACTTATTTATGTCTTTGTTTATTGAACTTATTTGGTGGTGGAGTGACACTTCAAATAATTTTTGTTTGTTTTTTGTAAAACAAGGCTTCTACATAGAACAAGTTGGGAAACATCTTGTTATCATCTACCTTGACCAATATACTCCTTATTTTTCCATGTTCATAGTTGAATATTCAACATTTAAATTTATAAAAAATAAAACCAAATATTAACCAGTTTAACAATTCAATCCCCGGTCTTATTTAATTTCATTTGATGGTGAGTGACACTTCTACATGGAATATAGTTGAGGAAATATTTTGTTTTCTTCTAGCTAGTTTGATAAAAAAAATCTCTTTATTTTTTCATAGTTCAATATTCAACATTTGAATTTATGTAAAAAATAAAATAAAATATTAATCATTTGAACAATTCAATGCACCCATAATCTTATATAGTTCCATCTCAAATCAACAAGCTGCACAAATCTTAATCATTAGAAGCAATCAGGTAAGATTAATTAAACAATCTCTATGTTTTTGAAATCAAATTCTCTAACTTATTACCCTCTCTTATGTGTTTATAATTTTAATTTTCTGCTGTTGACAGTCCAATCCGTATTGAAACCTAAGGAAAGTACGTGGGCTTGAAATATAATAACAAAATATAATGTCAAGGTTTGGAACCTCTCGATTGGTACCTTCTGTCCACGAGCTTGCAAAGCAAAGCATCATTGAAGTTCCAGAGCAATTTCTTCGTCCAAATCAAGACCCTACTCTTGTGATCAACACAGACTCGTTACCACAAGTCCCAGTTATCGACCTTGGTAAATTGTTAGGTGAAGATGCAACTGAGCTAGAGAAGCTAGACCTTGCTTGTAAAGAATGGGGTTTTTTCCAGGTTTGAATCATTATTAATCTTTATTAAATTTTCTCTAGTTTTACTTATGTAAGTTGCAAAATAAATGGCGCCATGATTATCATATAGATAAATTGAAAAATTTAAGAGTAATTTAAAAAATAAAATTTCAAATGTAAAAATTAGAAAAACTGTAAAAAAAAACATATTTCTAAAAAGGTATACGATGTCACATCACACAATTATAGATTTGAGTGCGTAGATTGATTTCCAGTTTAACCCGCTCTATATAAACTCACATGTTAAACGGACTAATCTAGCATGACCACGAATGACAATAAATTGTGATATATGTTGGTCCGAGTCTGCCCTGCATTGGTCAACAACTAAATGAGATTATTTGCACAATATAAATAAATAGAAAATCAATTTTTGGGTAACTAAAATTTTAATTTGTAACACATCATACGAGATTAAAAGTTTAATTTGTGCTTCTAAATCTGAACTTTGATTAGCAACACTGATTTGCCAAGACAATGGTTTTTTCAAAATTATGATTTATGAATATGCCATTCAACAGGTTAGTCCACACATCATACACAAATATCATACTATAGATACAAGTTAATGAAAGGATTAATTTTTCTTCACGAACTTGATAACATTTAAAAAAATGGCATTCCTATGCAGATAATCAACCATGGAGTCAACACTTCGTTGATTGAAAAGGTAAAGATAGGTATTAAAGAATTCTTAAGCCTACCAGTGGAAGAGAAGAAGAAGTTTTGGCAAACTCCAAATGACATGGAAGGATTTGGTCAGATGTTTGTTGTCTCTGATGATCAGAAATTAGAATGGGCAGATCTTTTCCTCATTACCACACTTCCATTAGATGAAAGGAATCCTCGCTTATTTCCAAGTATTTTCCAACCATTTAGGTTGTTTTCTACTCTCTCAATAATTGATGTTTATGTTACTAAAAAAATTGAAATGACAACAGAAATTAGAGGTTGAAAAATAAAATTAACACTTACCTTTATTTATTATTTCTGGGTTAATAGGTCTTTACCCCCTTGTAATATAGGTCATTTTCGGTTTTCTCCTCTGTAAAATATTTTTTTTGATTCACCCCTGTAAAATAAAAAATTTATTATAGGCCAAACAAAAATCAATTTTTTTTTTCATAAAAATTTTCGTGTTTGTTTGGCCTATTAGGGGGTAAATAAAAAAAAATATTTTACAGGGTAAATAAAAAATAATAATTTACAGGGTTTGAAACCAGAAATGACCTATATTATATGGGGTAAAGACCTATTAACACTTATTTTTGAACATTTAGCGACCGAATTTAAGACAAATTTCCACCTTTAGAACAAAATGGTTGAATCTTATCTATATAACACTATAATTAACAAATTGACATGGTTTCAAAATGCAGAGATAATTTAGAAATCTATTGTTCAGAAGTACGAAAACTTTGTTTCACAATCATTAGCCAAATGGAAAAGGCTCTCAAGATTGAATCAAATGAAGTAACAGAATTATTTAACCACATTACTCAAGCAATGAGGTGGAATTTGTATCCTCCATGTCCTCAACCAGAAAATGTTATTGGACTGAATCCTCATTCTGATGTTGGTGCCTTAACCATCCTTCTCCAAGCCAATGAGATAGAAGGCCTCCAAATAAGAAAAGATGGACAATGGATTCCTGTTCAACCCCTCCCTAATGCTTTTGTCATCAACATTGGAGATATGTTGGAGGTAATTGGAAACTTATATCAAAATCTTTTTATTATTTAAAGTATTTTTTATATGTTTGTATGAATGAAAATTTGATTGAATGATATAGTTCAATAAATAATTTAATAAACTATGATTGCGACTAACTAACTAATACAACTAGCTTGTAAGATGAATGATGTCACATACTCAAGGTATTTAAAATCGAAAGTTAACTCCTAAAATCGTACAATTTCATGAATTTAAGAATGAATTTGGAACTAATTCAACTGTCAACTCTAATTCTAACATATTTTTTGATATTTTTTTCATCTAAGTTTTCACACTTGATTCTTTTTCTTCTTTGTCATTATGATTTTGTACAAATATCAGTTTTTTGTTTAATGGTTGAGTAAATTTTTTAAATTATTGATAGGTTTATTTTAATATACAATTTAATCTAATATGAAATCAATTCCACTTAGAAGAATCAATTTTGTCTGAACTCTTATTTGATAACTTTGCTGTCACGTATAGGGATATTTTCAATTGAATTAAAAAAAGATAAGACTATTTTAAATCTATATCTCATTAATTCAACTTTGGACTCTTAACAAAAAGAATTGAGTTTTATGAATTATTCCTACCTTAATCTATAAATTAAATTGTATTGCAGATAGTGACAAATGGAATATACCGAAGCATTGAACATAGAGCAACAGTTAATTCAGAAAAAGAAAGAATTTCCATTGCTGCATTTCATAGGCCTCATGTGAATACAATTTTGAGTCCAAGACCAAGTCTTGTTACCCCTGAAAGACCTGCATCATTCAAAAGTATTGCTGTTGGAGATTACCTCAAAGCATATTTCTCACGCAAGCTAGAAGGAAAGTCTTGTCTTGACATAATGAGGTTGGAAAATGATGGTGTTAAAAATTGAAAATGGTTGGACTATGCTATGGATATATATATATAATAAAATAAACTATTTGAATAAAAATAGTTGTGTCATATATGGTGGCTATTTTATAATAATTCAGTCAATTTAATAAGGCTGCTACGTACTAAATAGGACTTTTCAAATGTTTTTATTCTTCACCATGTTGGTTGATCCATGTGAGCCGGATCCCTCCACGTTTTGCTAGAAATATTTGGTTGTTTTTCATATATGAAATGTTATTCTATTGTATTTCTGAGGTCAACCTCAGTAAAACCTCTAATTAATTACTTACAACCTGAGTAAAATCTTTTGTTTAATCTCTAGGTAATGGATCTATCATTGAGTTTCATCGCTACTCCCTCCGTCCTATATTAATTGACCTAATTTGAAAATATGTACTATTCATATAACATGTTTTGACCTTATTTTTCTACTAATATATAAAGACAAAGTATATCATATAAGATGTTGTTTGATTCGTATCAATGAATATTTATACAACATCGAATTTTTATAATTTCTTCTAATGTATTATTAAAAATATTTAAGTTTAAAATTGTGCATTGACATACGTGACACAGTCAACTAGGTCACATAATATTGGACGGAGAGAGTATCAATTAGTACCATCTCAGTCTTGACTCTTTTTTAAAAAATCACGGAAACTAATAAAGTGTTAGTGTTATTAAATTTGTTTGTAACATTCTCGTGAATTTAATTCAGTTGGTAAGGACATCGATTAATATATGCATGGAATAGGGTTCGAACCCCGGACACCTCACTTCTACCCATTTAAAATGTATGAACTTCAGTTACTAAGCTATTTGAAAAGAAAAAAAAATTGTAATCACAATTGTTTTAACAATTTTCCCCCTTGAGAAAGAGTATTAGCTTATGTTTTAAACATAATATTTATTGTTGATTAAAGAAAAAAATATTAAATAAATGGAGGTATGTTGGTGAAAAATTAATTAATGTTGAAAATACCAATGAAATTCTCAAATTTGTTTCGAATTTGTGTTTTTCTCTTTCTTAACGAATGAAATGAAAATGTTACCAAATAGAGAGAATATGTTTAAAAGCAATAACGACAAATATAACAAATGCAAAAAAAGTAAGAGTGTGAATAGATGAGAGAATATTTTGAGGTAATGTAATTTTTTAAAGGAATTTAAAATAGGGTCATGTTATCTTGTGCCTTAAGGGCACAAGTTAAGGATGTAAAAAAAGAATTAAAACATAAGTTTTATATTGAAAATATAAACTTTTAACCTTTCAAGTCATTGAATGCACAATTTCCAAAAATAAATTTCTACATTTAGCTTCTAAATCTGTGCCTTTAAGGACACAAGTTAGCATTTCCCTTTAAAATAACAGAAATTTGTGAAGTATTTTATTCAAGTTACATTTAGAGAGTTTAAAACTGACACCTAAAGGAATTTTAACTTTCTTCTTTCTTACAATTACAACAAAGTTAGCATTTCCCTTTAAAATAACAGAAATTTGTGAAGTATTTTGTTCAAGTTACATTTAGAGAGTTTAAAAATGACACCTAAAGGAATTTTAACTTTCTTCTTTCTTACAATTACAACAAATTTTCCATTTTAATCCTCGTTTTAAAAAAATATTAAAATGACTCCAATATATTTTAAACAAATTGTAAATTAACCTCTAAAATTTACAATTTGATGGAAATATAGAGAATTTTTAATATGATGGAAATTTATGAAGTATTTTGTCCAAGTTAAATTTATAGAATGTCAAATTGATTTGTCCTGTAAGAACGGTTGAGTAGCAACGGCGACAGAGAATGCTCTGGTGTGACAGTAACGGCTTCCGGCACGGTGGTGATGAGTCTTTGCAATGGAACGAAGGGTGTCTGTAGGCACGTTAGCACTCCAACACTTAAGTCAGTAATGGAACTGAGAAAGAGTATGTAAGATGTGTTGTGAAAAGTGATGTGTACCTTGAGGGTGAAGCAAGTTCACCCTTATATAGGCACGCTTTGGTCATAACCGTCTTCGGGTTATGCAACGTATGATAAGGGACGAAGAGGGACACATGTATGGTGATCCTCGCGCAAGGGCGCACTCCTGTGTGGCACGGTGCACGCGAGATGACATGCTCCTTTGAGTGCGGAGCCTTAAGGCGGTGTGATTTTTTCCCTTGTCTCAATAAAGCTATCCACATGCTCAGCAGCCTCTTCAATGATTAAGTCGACAGGATTTGAATGAGTCGAAGTATGTGTTGGTTCCTTTTGAGGTTCAGCATTACTGTTTTCAACACCCTGTTGAAGTCGAGATTAAAATCATAATAACTTTTAAGTAAAATATAATTTTAAAGAAAGGTTATACTTTACCTTCGACGTCAATTCTCCAACACGAGAATTCTCACTAGAAGGTTTTTTCTTCTTAAGTGTCTTTCTCTTAAAGGGTTGTTCTGGAGAAGCTTGAGCGTCCTCGTCAACATGGGTTGGTTGCAGGGTAGCTTTAGAAGGTTCGTGAGCATGTTTCCTTTTCTTTTCTTTTTCGATTTGTGGTGCTGAAACCACAGTCGATTGGAGATCTTGTGAAGGACCATTAGACTGAAAAACTATAATGTTAGGAAAATAACAAGAATGTTGTAAAGATTGTAGAGAGGAAAAAATTTTGACCTCATGATTTTCAATCAAGTTGGGAGTGCTTTTGGATTTCTTGCAGGGAGCTTCAGTGTTGGAAGTGTTGGCCCTTTTTTGACTCTGCAAAGAGTATAAGTTAGAGAAAATGTCGAAAATTATGGACATTAAAATATGGTAGTGTTGTTACCTTTGGTTTAAGAGGTTTGCCTTGTTGGGTGGAAGCACTAGCACTTGACTTCAACGCCTTTGATGCTTTACCTTCTTTTGTAAGAGGGATGGCTGTAAAAATTGAATAAATTTGTAAGTCGAAGATACAAAGAAAAATAAAAAGCTTTTTCAAAGTGTTTGTGCTTCACCTGTTCCAATTTCTGAAGTGATTCGAGTAGAAAAGGGCAAATCACCTTGAAATGTGTATATATCAAGCTTAGTCGCAGTTACTTGCTTAGCCTTGTCTTGTGTAAAAAAGTTGTTTTTCATGGCCATCATCGAACCACACATAAATCATTTAGGATATGGTGGTCGAAAGACTAAAGCTAGTTGGCTAGTTGGCAAAGGATAAAACGTAGTTTTAAAGTGTAAACCAAAAACATATTTATCTTTTGCATAAGGGGGAAATTTCATTCTTGGAATTTTTTCTAAAATTTTTCCTTTAAAGTTCTCGCAGCTGAAGCAACTGTTCGACTAAGATGACCAGGTTCATACACAGTTTCAAAGTATTTTTGAAAAGCTTGAATTTCTTAAATGTGTGTACCTTTCGACTTCTCCTTCTTGTTTTGCATATAAGGAAAACCAGCAATTAGATTACTCAATAATGAGCCTTCATCAATGTTTGTGGTTTTGAGTCTATAATATTCTCTCCACCACATGAAAAACTCCTTAGTGCATGCAAATGAAATGTCGAATGCTAAGGGAGTGAATGTACGGGCATTTTGAGTAATTAGATTGAGGCGTGTGATGAGTCAATAAATTAGTATTTCTAATATGTTATTTGAGTTTATTTTATTTAGATTTGATTTAGTTTTATTTAAATATTATTTCCTTTTTGAGCTATTTTACTTCAATTGCAAAATATTATATTTCAGGAACGAATATCTGAAGATTCAGTCTTGGAGCAAAAGAAAGAGGATTAGGAGCTGATTCGGGATGAAAATACGAAATATGGGACAAAAATATGTCACCCCCAAAGTCAGAGACATGGCACGGCCCGTGCCCCTAGTGGCACGGCCGTGCCACCCTTCAAAGCCTTCTTTAGCTGCTTTTGCTTTCCAGACAAGCTACCTATTAGCCCACTTCTGACCTAAAAGCCCGTGGTTTCTTGTGGAGCATACTATTGTTATATTTCTTAGGGCTTAAGTCTTTGTAGGCTATAAATAGAGTAGCTAGCTATCACAGCAATTCATCTTTTGTTCTTGGAATTCAATAGTGACAATTGTCTTTCTTAATAAAAGTTCTTCTTTTACTTTCTTGTTATTTATTTTATGTTCTTCTTCTCCTCTTCTATGGCTACGATAATCATGAGTGAGTAGACATTTCTTGTCTTGGGATTGTTGGATAAGTCTAATGACGTAATCTCAATCAAACCAAGCCATAAACCCTAATTTTATATAAATCTAATTTCTAATCTAATTCACCGTTTTTATAATGAATTAACAAATGCCAAACTCATAAAGCGAGAGCGGAGGGTTAGTATTTGTTAATTCATCATCTCAAATATCAATTCATAAAGCGAGAGTGGAGCTTTGATATTGGAACAAGGGAATTTAGACAAGGATTGCGAAACATGAGAATAGTCTAGCAAACCTTGAGACATATAAAGTTTCATTCTTCAAGGATTCTAATAATAATCAACCATGAGAATAGGCTTGATTGTTAGAGGAGCACACTCGCTGCACCTCGAGAGAGGCTTTGATACGCTAAAGAGAAACTTGTCTTTAGAAAGTAGGTCGAATATAAAGTTATGGTTTAAGATTTGTTTGTGAAAGATTTGTTGTTATGATGAACCAATAATCCCAAGGCGCCTTTTATTATTATTGTTTTAAAATCTTTAAAACCCAAACCTTTATAATCAAATTCTCTTCTA
>Ga0315914_1008456_pt1 | contig 13742 bp, 10 predicted proteins | sample MpolenodulesMG_FD_203920 | JGI IMG/M metagenome (GOLD analysis project Ga0315914, IMG submission 203920) | Medicago polymorpha root nodule microbial communities from Los Angeles, California, United States - elongated nodules | ecosystem: Host-associated > Plants > Roots > Nodule | place: USA...
AATCTTAAATTGTTTAAGTTTCTATTTGATTTGTGATTAATGATTTAATCAAGATCTGTTTTCAATGGGATTTCTTCCGCAAAGAGGATTAAAATTTTGAAAAACCCCTCTTAAAATCCCTTCAGTTTCATCAGAAATTGCGAAATACTTCCTCATATACGACGTTAGACGTCACATTGGTATCTTCACCATCTTCATTAGTGATCAATATCTTTCCCCTTCCTCTATATGCAATCCAATCCAAGGAAAGATAATTCTCACCTCAAAATTCATTCATAGTTGCACAACTTTGTTTGCAGAGAAAGAAATAATAAAAGTATGCATAGGAAATAAAGGCTAACAGTAGAATAAGGTTTTGAATGAAACAAAATTCAGATTAAGTTCAAAAAACATGACATTACACGACTTAGTCTGAATCCTTAAATAATATACCAAAAAATTGCGACAAAACTAAATAGGAAGACTGGCAAAATTGGTGTAAACATCTCAAACTAAAAACAAAAAACGCAAAAAGGATATTCCAATTCTCAAAAAAATATGCATATCGATAAAATTTATGTTAAATTAGAATACCAGTTAAGCAGTGGTATGAGAGGAAGGTTGTAAGGTCACGTTCTTCCATTTGCAAAAATCAAAATATCAAAATATATGATTATTCTGTTGTCTGTGTAATTTACCACGGTTTAGGTTTTTTTTATAGAGAAACACGGTTTAGGGTTTGCTATATATAGCCGAGTTTACATGGAAATTAGGGTAGCCGAGTTTGCATAGAAATTAGGGTAGTCTGTTTGTAAACGTATTAAATAAGTGTACAACAACTTGTCAAGAAAAAAAGTCTACAGAAACAATTGAAATATACTGATGATGACACAACATGATAGGAATGAAATATTATGGATTTCTGCATTTTAGAGGGAATTTGTTAGGTTAAATTGGTGCGCTGCATCCTTATTTATTAATTTTATTAGGTCTGCAGCAACTTAACCTAATAATTTCCCTCTAAAATGTTGCATTAGGTTAGCAGCAATTTAACCTAACAAATTCTATCTAAAATGCAGCAATCCATAATATTTCTCCTCACTGATGAGTTTTTCATTCATATCATGTTGTGTCATCGTTTGTATATATCTATTGTTTCTGTAGATTTTTTTGACAAGTTGTTGTACACTTATTTAATACGTTTACAAACAGAATACCTTAATTTTCATGCAAATAATCTTATTAGGTTTGAAACAACTAAACCTAGAAAATTCCATCCAAATGATCTGCATTAATTGCTAAGTGCTAACCCTAATTATGTATTTCCTTCCAACACTTTTTCAATTTGAAATTAAAAATTTTTTGTGAGGAATCATGAACTGCATTAAATTACATCTATTGTTATACCCCTTGAAAAATACAGAGTTCTTCAACCAAGCAAACATCTTCAAAATAATTAATACATTGTATAAGATCTCTTCTAATATTAAATTCTATGATATATGCAGATATGATATGTATTTGGTTGGAAAAATATATTATTACTTTTAGTAAATATTAAAGTATAATTTTTTTTTGGAGTGTACGTGTAATTTAGAAATTCTATTAATTGAAGTGACTTTGTTTTTCATATTAGTAGAAATTTAAAACAATTATTACAAGTCAATTTTTGATGTTTAACTATAAAAGTAATAAATAAAATTGACCCGTGCAACAATATAATATTGTATTCTTTTTATCTTCTTTCTTTATATTTTTTTTTTGAAAAAATGAGAAGATAATGCCCCAATAATATATTGTGATAAAATAAAATAATAATCTTTAATTGATTAGTTATTCAAAACTAAAATGTAAAATTTGATAAGATTCAAGTGTCATTAAAGGACATAGTAAGACAAATTTAATTGTAATATTGTATCTCTAATGTCATACCCTAATAATCTAATTTGCATTTATTCATCGACCCATGATCTTATGGGTTAAAGATTATTCATTGGTCTCTATTATAGTCGACAAGACCCGTGCGTCGCACGGGTCAAAAGTCTAGTTTTAGATTAAATTTGTTAGGTTAAATTGTTGCTAACCTAATGCAACATTTTAGAGGGAAATTATTAGATTAAGTTGCTGCAAACCTAATAAAATTAATAAATAAGAATAAACTATATACAGCTCCATGCCTTCATCGTCATGACTCCCATCTCCAAATTAGCTCTGCATAAAGCATCGGTTATTAAAGTATAGAAAAACCAACTTTTGTCAACAAAAATAGACCAACTAATCTCAATTATGATATGGGGGTAATATTAGCAATACATTTCTTCATGATATTTTATTTGACAAACTAAGTTGCTTCACGATTAGAATCAATGAAAAATACAATCAACTCTCCTTTTATCTCTACTTTTTCTTCCTCTATATCTTGAGTGTAGCACTACTAAATAGTAAGTTGTATTATACTTAACATTAGCAAAAATTATTTTTTAAGTTGAACTCAGTTCAATATAAAAATTTAATATTAAATAATCACCGTCTATCTTACAAGATTGATTAACTAAAAGTAAATTTTAAAAAATGAAAAAAAAATGTCGGTTAAATATAGAAAAACCTACAAGAAAAGACATATTAATTATTTAAAAATTTCATCAAACACTTATAGAACAAAAATATCATTCACATTTACTAAATGAAATTTGAATACCAAAAATCACAAATTACAAACAAAAACTAAATTTATATACAAACAATACTTAAATAAATCATATTACTATATTTTGCTAGTTAAACCATTAACAATTTCTATTTAATCAACAACTAAACAACCCCAAACTTCAATAGAAACGAAATCAAAGATAGTTGACACTTACTTGTTGGGTTTGAGAAGAAATGTGATCACAAATACGATGTTTTTAAAGTCAGTTTATTGAAGATCAATGGTTGAATGAAAAATTGTGTTTTTTGCCTAGAGTCCAAGTTTTTGAAGTTTCAAAACAACTAAAACGAATATGCGAATTAGTCTTCATGTTCTGGTGTAGTGTAATTACAGGACATATCGAATCCAATCTTCTAAAAACGATTGAATGAAAGGTAACTTCAGATGTTATCGAAACGTAACTTTTAAGGTATAATCTCATCCCTGATTTCATTCAACTATATCCATTACAATATCAGTTTTCATTAAGCACTTTGAAATCCAAAATGTGCATTACAAGATGCATAACAAAATATGTTGTCATTAAACATGTCCAGCCACAAAAGATGCATTACAAAATAAGTACCAAAATATGTTAGCATTAAACATGTACAAACACAAAAGATGCATTGCAAAATATAGCTTAGTCCAAAAAGCATTAAAACATTAAATTTTCCATGGTGCTGCCTTTGTGGGGACCTTTGGTGGTTTAAAAGGGATAGTTGGTGGTGCCTTTGGTGGGACAACTAGAGTTTGAACAGTTGGTGGGTTATTTGGAGTCGCTGCTTTATTTCTTTTGATTTGAGACCTCCTTAAGATAGGTGCTGGATGAGATGAGGCATATGGCCTCTTTCTCTTAGTTAAAGATTTTGTGGTGATAGGTGGTGGTTGAGTTGCTGGTTTTGAATATGGTGATTGAGTTGTTGGTTGTGAAGGCGGTGGTTGTGGTTGTGGTGGTGGTGGAAGAGGTAGTTTACAAGTAGCTTTGTTATGCCCAGGTTGGTTACACTACCTACATTTTTTGCTTCAATCCATTTTTATTCAACCTTCCATTTTCTTTGAGTAATTAACCTGCCTCTCTATTCCTTTTTTTTTCTTTGGCCTTCCAGGTTGTCTTCTAAGGGATGGTGGCTGCAAGTCATTATATCTAGTCACTTAACCTCCTTAACTGCCATGTGTTTTCATCTGGTATCTTACCAAAGTATGTCTCCCAATCACACATAAGACATTTTACCCTCATCCTATGCTTATCATTTTTAAGAAACTTGTGGTTCTTACCTGAATGCACAACATATGTTATCATTGCCTCTCTAAATGCTTGTTTTGTCACAAAATAAGTTCCAACTTTCCATTTATAATCAACCATTTTTTTGGCATTTCAAATGTAGGAAACTTGGCCCTTGACATAATATCATTCTCTTCAGAACTGTCACCACCACTCTCCAGAATCTTAGTATTATACTCATCATCACTCAACCTTATATTCTCCTTAACCTGTCTTATTTTCCTTTAAACTGTTTTTCCATCATACAAAGAGGACTCTGCACTAAGGTACTCATGCATTGTCTCTTTACCAAGACCCTTCTTCCTGGATCTACCTTTCTTTTTCTTGGGTTTGATTCTCTTTCCTTGCACAATACTTGTTGAATTTTGTACTCTAAAGCCAGGTATTGCAGCTACCATGGCCAGGGGTTTGGTTCTTGTGCAACAATATCATTTCCAAATCCATCATCATCACCACCACTTACTTCTTCATAATCCTCAAACCTTATATCCCAGCACTATCCTAAGTACAATTGTCATCATTCCCTGCCCAATTATCTTCACCAAATATTTCACTGTGTACATCATTATCTTCACATATAATAGGGATATCTATCTTACCAATCACCTTGTTGTCTACAACTTCTTCCTGAAACTTACCAGACCCTATAACATAATCAGTTCCATTTCAGGGTCACATTCCCAAGTACATTATGTTCCCACATACTCCAATTTTTCCTTATTACTAAAATATCCCCCATAATGAAAGACAAATTCAAAATAGTCTTCCATTACCTATATCAAACAAACCTATATCAGACAAAATAACATGAAGGCACCACAAACATACAACCTATAATAAACAACATCTAACATTGAGGGACCAAAAACATACAAAACAGGAACCACAAACACTAATTTAATCAACCCATAATAAACAAACATTTGATTCATAACTTTTGGGTCCACTATACTGTATCAGTTTTCAAAGCTTTAAGGTCCACAACAATTAAACAAACAATTATACCAAACCAATATAAAAGCAACGAAGAATGTAAAGTAGAGCTTTCAATTTCATATACCATTCAAAAATATTTTGGATCTAATCTAGTACACTCTCTTAATTAAGAACATATCAGAAGTTATATTAGAAAAGTACTTAATTCACGCAATACTCGAGCTTTCAGTAAAAATATTATAGCTTTCAATATACCATATCAGAAGTTATTTCAGCAAACAAGTTCATATACCATATCAGAAGTTATTTCAGCAAAGAAATAACATGATTTCAAGTACCTGAATTCGAGTATCACGTTCAAATGTCGTCGATCTTGCCGTCGTGCGCCACCACTAGTTGTCGCAACAACATTCTCCAATCAGTATCTTTGTCGTTCTCTCTATCTTTGTAACCCTAATCCCTTTTGACTCTCCCAATTCTAGATTCTGTTTTTGTATTTTTAAGTTTCAATTTCCTTTTTTTTAATTGTTAAATGATAATATTAAGTGGCTTTTAAAATTTTATTTTTTAATTAAATGGACGTCTAGGTGAATGCCATGTACGCACACCGTTTTCCAGGTGTCTGGTTATAACGTTGAAGTAATAGAAGGGACGAACTTATTCAAACATTTATAACATTTTGGACCAACGTGAAAAGTTTAAAACATATGGGATCAAATTGAAACCTAAAATAAAAGTAAGGGACCAAACATGCAATTAAGCCAAAAATCAACATCTGATAAGTTAAGTAATAGACATTAGTAGTGGTGGTTATGACTTTTATATTATGGCCTAATTTCTTTAATTTTAAAGTGTGAACTTTTATATTATTGTGTAGTTACCAGTTGTATTCATGAATAAAATGTTAAAAAACTTTTGTTTAGTATGAGATTAAGAATTTAAGTCCATATGATATGTTAATATGATAATTGGTATGCATTTATGTTGTAGTTCAAAGACATACTTTGAGTATGAATGTTATTATGCATAGTGTATATTATTTATATAGTATGAGAAATGTTAACCGGTGCCCCGGGACACTGGTTAAGGAAACAAATATAGTAATATCATATTGAAACTTGTGCAGTTAACTCTTTAAAAATTTAAAAAGTATTACTTTTAATTTAAAACTTTCTTTTTTCAATTTCCTTAACCAATGTCTCGGGGGCATCGGTTAACATGATCCATAAAATATATATGAGGTATCTATGTGGGGATAATGAGATTCACCTTAGCTAGGTGGATTATCCGTCTATGACGGGACGTGTAAGAAGGGGTAAGCAGAACACCGTTTACCGGAGTCAATATATCTTTGTCTTACCATAATATAAGAATAGGTTAGGTTATCAGAGGTTTTCCCACGTTTGGTAACCTAGTTAATTAAATTATCAAAATATAAGTTATCTTGAGTTTAATCAATTATTGTAATTAAGTTCTTAGTTATGTTTTAAATTGAAACTCTTGTTCAAAGGCAAGATTATCTTTATCTCATATTGGAAGCTCACTGAGATAATCAATATCTCACCTCACGTTAATTTTTCTTTTTTAGGTATAAGCAGTTTTAAGGTGTCATCAGAGGCCGAATCACAATCAGAGTCTAGATTTAGGATTTTCCTTTAAAATTGTCATTTAAAAATTCATGATTTTGTAAAGATTTTATTAAAGTATATTGTTAATTTCACTGCTTGATTTGTAAAGCTTGATAAAAATCTTAGTATCATTATATAAAAGAATTTGAATAAGTTCGGATTGAAAAGTTTTACGCAATTGAGAAAGTTGTTTATATTTTTCTCTCTTTAAGAAATGGGATGTTACACCCTCTGTGATAGGAAACTCCAATATTTGACTTTTTAAGGTATCCAATGCATTTGAATAGATCTCAAATGCGTAAACTTGATTATTAAGAGTATAAATTGGATGTGTAAGAGTTCTTAACCTAACTTATGATGGATGTAGATTGGCCTATGTAAAATGTCTAAAAATATACGAACTTTGACAAATGATGAAATAGAGTGACTTTGTGGAATTATGGAATATGGCATGTTAGCTTGCAATCATATGTTAATGATAAGGTGTTGAATAATGGTTGGATTGGTTATTAATATGAGAATGAATTGTTGATTAAATAAGTGTAAGCGACGAATCGTCTAAGATGCAAATTGGCTAATTGAAGTGATGTGTTTTATTGATGTTATATTGATGATAAAATTGATGTTGGCGTGATAAACAAGATGATGTGATTATTATGATGATGTTGGGAATAAACGTTGATGATGAAATGAACTGCTTGTATAGATGCATTGATTTGATGATGCATGGTATGTTGGTGTGAGGTTATACTATATGATGAAGTGATCATGTAACTTGATTTATGTGGAGTCGTGCATTGTCGCGTTTTTACTTGTATCAATGCATGATGGTCAATCCTATTTAAAGACGGGTATTTAAAGACAAATGGATCAAATCGATAATATACCTCCGATTATCCAATTATTTAAATAGGGGAGATCATTCGGTAACATAACTCCGACATCCAAAACTTTGTACTACATGCATATAGAGTCAAACTAGAACAACACATACATATTAGTCTATGTGAGAGTCGTGTATTTGATTAAATGAATCTATGAGAAGCTGTGTATGTGACTATGTGTACCCGTGTGATAATTGTGACGATGGTGATGAACTGTGAATGATGTATATTCAACTTAGTGATAAAATGGTAATGTGAATATCTGTTATCGATTGCTACCGCTACCGACGCGGAGTAGCCAAAATCAACTAGCCGCATTACAGCGCTCTGACGCGGAATGTTTGGGAATAATGGTTTTCGCAGCCTCTTTTCGATGGCGACACGCAGATCAGAAATAGGTCAAAGTGTTCGCTTTTCTGTTTCGGAGCACAAATACCATCTTTCCCCTCACTTAAGCACCATTTGGAGGGAGAAAATTGTATTTTTAAAACCCTATTTTCTCTTCTCCATCCATCGTGAAGTGAAACAGTCGCTCTCTTCTCTTCATTCATTCATCATACAAAACAACAACACAACTGCTTTTGGATAAAATTCAACAACACAGTTGCTTTTGGGTACAAAACAACAACAACAACAACAATGTTGCTTTTGTTCATCTCTTCACCTCTTTATCTTTGTTCTCTCTTCATTAATTTCATAGGTTTGTTCTTTCTTCATTTAACATCTTTCTTTTGTTTGTTCAATCTTTACCTTTTGTTTTTCTATTTCTTTCTTCATTTAACAGGACAGGTTTGTTCCATCTGTGTTTTTTTAATTTTACCTAGAATATCAACATCAATTTCTTTTTCGTTTCTTATATCATCACTTGTCCTTAACCACAACTCAGTAACCACTTGATTTAACATTATGTATCTTATTGCTGTTCAAAATACAAATTATCCCTCTCATTCTGTTCAAATTTTATATCACTTGTTCATAAAATTATATCATCACTTGTCATTAACTACAACTCATTATGTTCAGCACTTGTTCAAAAATTTTGTATCTTAATGTTGTTTAAACATTATGTATCTTATATCATCACTCTAATTCTCCCTCTCTATTATGTTCAAATTTTATTTCGTTGAGCAGTAGTTGTTATGGCAAGTAGTTCACCAGCACCATCTAATGCTGGTGATTCTTCTAATGTTGCACAATCTGTTGCTTTCTCTGTTCAGTTGTTCAAACCATCCCTTCCTGACATAGGATGGAAGTATAACAGTTTAAGGGGCAAGAGTAATACGAAAAAAAGTCACGTGTGATTATTGTTTATTGGAGTCTAATGAAGGAGTTTCTAAGGCCAAACAACATCAAATAAGAGTGAGAGGAAACGTTAAAGCTTCCACAAAGACACCAGAGAAGGTGAAATTGATTTTACAAGTTAGTGAAGAAGCTAGATTGGCAAGGGTGAAATCCGTTTCAAATGAGGATCACAAAGATGATGATGAGGCAACACGAATTTAAGATATTGGAAGGTTGGTAAGTGGGAAAAGGCCAAGACCTGAAATGGGGACTAATCCAGTTGCCAAGAAGGGTAATACAAAAGGTCCATTGGATATAATGTTCTATCAAAAACCTGAGGTAACATTGGAAAAAGGAAAGCAAACAAATGTGAAAGAATTTGATAAGGAAGCAAGAGAAAAGGCTAACCAGTATATAGCTCACTTTTTCTACTTAAATGGAATTGCGATCAACGTTGCAAAATCAAAAAGTTACAAATTGATGGTTGAAGCAATTGATCAATATTGTCCTCACTTGAAGCCTCCTTCCTATTATGAGTTGAGAAACCCATGTCTTAACAGAGACTCGAAAAATACACATAAAATGTTGGAGATTAACAAGGCAGAAGCGACAAAATATAGTTGAAGATTCCAAAAGTAAAGAAGGTTGTATCACAAGGAATTAGTCTTGTCAGTTTCATCTATAACCATTCCTTGGTTTTGAATTTGTTGAGGGAGAAAGCTGAAATGGAGTTGATTAGACATGGAGTCACAAGGTCTGCAACATACTTTCTTCAATTGCAAAGGTTGCACAACCTAAAACAAAAAATTAGAACCATGTTCCCTTCTCAAGAGTGGTTGGACTTAAAGGTGAGTGATGAAGCCAAGGGTAGGAAGACAACTTCTATTGTTCTTCAAGTCTCATTTTAGGATGATATTATTTATGCTCTTAAAGCTACGGGGCCTCTTATAAAAGTACTTAGGTTGGTTGATAATGAAAAAAGTCCCTTCAATAAGTTTCATATATCAAGCAATGATGGATGCAAGGAATCAAATTAAGAAAAACTTCGGTGACAATGAAAGCAAGTACAAACAAATCCTTGATATTGTTGACAGAAGGTGGAATGTTCAACTACATCATCTGTTGCATGCAGTTGTACATTGTTTGAATCCAAAACACTTTTATAACAATCAACAAATGGATAATGATGATCTGTTGTTGGATGGCCTTTATGAATGCATTAGAAAGCTTTGTTCTTCTCTTGAAAATCTGGATGACATCCATACAGATTTCTCAAAGTATAGGGCTGGTTCGGGTAACTTTAGATTGGAAGAAGCAATAAGGCACATAGAGGATAAGCGTAGATCTCCTGATAAGTGATTGCTATTTCGTAAAAAATTAGTCACATGATAAATTTCATATGTTAATGTAAATAATTTAATTGCATTTCAGCTGAGTGGTGGAAGAGGTGGGGATCAAAAACACCAAATCTGCAGCTACTTGCTATTAAAATATTGAGTTTAACTTGTAGCGCATCGGGGTGTGAGAGGAATTGGAGTACTTTTGAGCATGTATGTCCTTGATAATATTAAGTTCTTTATATTTAGAGTTTCGTAATCATCTATCATTTAAATTTTAAACTAATATTTAAATTATAATTTGTAATAGATTCACTCCAAGAAAAGAAATAGGCTTGAACATGAGATGTTACAAAAGGAAAATCAAGAGAAAAAAGTTTCTAAGGGAAAAGGAAAGAAAGTGGTAGTAGTTGACAAATATGATCCAGAGTTTGTTAATGATTGGTATGTAGTTTCTTGAATGCTTGGTAAATTATTTTTATTGAATGTTGCTGGAAGTACTATGCTAATATATAAAAACAAAATGAAGGTATAATTCCAGCTGAAATATATAATGTTTCTAAGAAGTTGTTTTAGACACCATCTTCAAAGAGAACACCAGGACAAAGTTCAAAAAATGCATTTGCTTATGCTACAAAAACTGATTCTAAATCAAGGCCATGTGCATCAAATGACAAGTTGAGTTGTGTGAAAGTGGGACAAAGAAAGGAAAACGCCCTTTTAGTTATATTTCTCGGTATAAACTGTGACAAATAACATGTGCAGTAATAAATGCAGTTGTTATATTTTAATATTTTTAACATGTTAACCCTCAATAATAATTTACTCTTTATAGGGTGAAAAATTCAATTTTCGTCCAACTTATGACATGCTATTAGCACATTTAAGCACAAGCTTGTGCATATTTGTTTCAAAAAACAAATAACCAAATATTAATGACGGAGAACATGGTGAAAGCTGGTGACATAATTTCTACAAGGGTTGAGCTGCTATACTTAATGTTAAATTGTCTAATAACAAAATTGGTTGGTAATATATTACATTATTTATGCTTTAAGTCGTTCATATCATAAGTTATTAAGTTAACACTAAAAAAATATGTTTTTATTAGGTTCTTACTTTAACTGCAGTGGATGTCCGTTGTTCCCAAAACATGAATTGTTTCAATACATCTAGTGTCTTCCACCAATATTTGTGGTAATTATCTCACAACTTATTGTGTTTAATATATAGAATTAAGGTTTTTGTATCTAATCTAACATAGATATTAAACTCGACAATTCCATAGTGTACCATGTAGGATGATATCTACAGTGGTACGAGTCTCAAGGATTTGGTTGTAAAGTATTGTTCTCGCTGGATGCTTCTCTGGTACATAAATACGACATTGAAAAGGTTGATTTTGACACTTGAATTTATAAACATATTTATATTCTTATAAGTACGGTGCATGTCCACTAGTTTTTATTTTATTTTATGAATGTTGACATATTTACCATCTTAATACTGCTCCATAGATAAAGCTGATTTGAGAAAGAGTAGGATGAAAAAAAATGGTAAGTTTTATGTCTTGTGTCGTATTGAATGTTCTGGTCAGGTCTTCTTAATGTACGACATCTCTTATTAATTTAAAAATAAATAAACATGGTCATGTCTTGTATCGTTTGATGTTGGATTCAGAGTATAACTTACTACTTGACAACAAATGATTTAACTTTATTGACATAGAAATCATTGAAGCTAGAGAAATCCCGAACACGTTAAGAAGATTTAAATACATATTAATAATTTTTATAAGTGTTTTAAGATTTTATTACCATAACTTATTGTTACTAATAATAAATTCATCTATCTTACGAGTAATAATTATGGGGCATGGCTTCTGGACAAGTTACATATAGAACATTATTTCGATCCAAAGAACATTTATGTAACAGTATGAAACAAAATAATAGAATATATTAAACAAAATCTAGTATGATGTAGCATGCTAACTTTAATTTTATCATAAACAACTCAAGGAGTATGTGATGACGATGAAAACTGCTGCTAGATTAATGCTAGGCGTGCACAATGAACTCATGGTGACAGTCCAAGACAAACTTAAATTTACATAAACTCACTTCAGATTATTGAACCTGTTGAAGTTGTTGCCGATTTGGGTGCATAGATACTTCACCCTTCTCTGATGTAATGTTTTTGGTATAGTTGTTTTCCTTCTTTATTGTTCATGAACATTTATTTTATATTTTGCCTATCTACTAAGCCTATTTTATTTTTAAGGTGTCTATTTTAAGTTGTATTTCCATTTCCATTTGTTTAAGGTGTGCATCCACCGTAAACATGACCCTTTCACTCAAACCTTACGTGGTAATATTTCTTTGGTTTTCTCACATGCATGTGACACACATAAAAAACTCAAACTCTTATTATAATATTCATCATTTAGTAAAATAAAATAAATAAAATTCATTATACTATTGACAAATGAAAACTTCCAAGGCCTATAAATTGAAAACATGTCACGCCTTCAAACCAAATTCATCACAATAACAAATAAAGAAATTTCTTATATATCCAACCGACAAAAAAAGAGACACCACCATCAATATCATCACCATGTCAATGGATCAAAAGAAATTTAACAAAATTAAAGAAATTGTTAAACTTCAACAGATCCTTAAGAAGTGGAGAAATATAGAAAACTCATCAATAACCAAAACCAACACCATCACTGCAAACAAAAACATAAAGCCTAAAAAGAACACTTTTTATATCTGAACGTGAAGGAGGAACAACATCATCAAACAACAATGGTTCTATACCAAAATGGTATTTAGTTGTTTGTGTTGGAGAAGAATTTAAGAGGTTCATCATACCAACTGAATATTTGGGTCATTAAGCTTTTAAGATTCTGTTGGAGAACCTGAAGAAGAATTTGAGTTTCAACAAGCTAGTGTTTTGAGGATTCCTTGTGAAGTCTCTACTTTTGAGAGTATTTTGAATATTGTTGAAGATCATGGAAAGAATAAAGATTAGTTTTTAAATCAAGAATGTAGATCAATTAGCATTGAAAAAATGATGGGTTATTGTTCTTTAGAAAATCAACTCGCTTGTTCTAATCATCCTCAAAATCCATTGTGTAGATAAATATAATAATTAAAAATTATTGGATGTTGCAATTTTTTATCCATCTTATTTTGCAAAGCTACTAAACATGTTGTACTTAACTCATGATGTTTTGTAGTTTTGTATGTTCCACCTATTTTAACACCTTAAAATGGTGTGAAGACGTGCTTCTTGGACATCCACTGTATTATGGGTAACTTTGAATTTTATTTCATGACAATTATGGGAAAAAACCTAAATATTTTGTACTTTATTAATGAAATGTTGATTGCTTTCATGTTAATTATATGACGTGTGCTTTTATATTTCTTATATTATGAATCCTATATGTTGGTAGTTTAATACAAACAACAACTCAAAACTCTCTATTTGAGTATTAAAACAATGGATTTTTTAGTAGTTATAAACTATTTTTCTGCTTCTATTAATATTCAACATTGTGAATATATTAGATACTAAGGATTGTAGTGTTTCTATAAGAGTATCAGTAATCAATGATTATATTTCTTGTATTCTTATTGTAAGTTGATGCTAATCATCTTTTGGTGAATTGGGGCGAATTATGCACAAACACACTTTAGATAAAAAAAAAAA
>Ga0315914_1008459_pt1 | contig 13740 bp, 7 predicted proteins | sample MpolenodulesMG_FD_203920 | JGI IMG/M metagenome (GOLD analysis project Ga0315914, IMG submission 203920) | Medicago polymorpha root nodule microbial communities from Los Angeles, California, United States - elongated nodules | ecosystem: Host-associated > Plants > Roots > Nodule | place: USA...
ATAAAAAGGATTTGGAACAAGAGTTTATTCCCCCTCCTTCTCTTACTTTCACACTATTTTTGCATTTTTTTTCATTTTATTTATTTCTTTTCCATGATATCATATTCATCACATCTCTCTCTTTTTTATGTATAAAACGACTTTAGAGATCTATCAATTCAATTTAAAGTTGTAGATGACCATTTATTATTTTTCTTTCAAGCTTATATTTTTGTCAAAAAAAAACTTAGTTATATTTTAACTTTTAATAAGTATCAAGTTAGTTCTTTTAAACGTAAAAAAAAAAAAGAGTTAGTTCTTTAAGTATTAATATTATAACATGGTATATAATAATTACAAATAATATAGTTATATTCCCTGTTAGACTTATCTTGGTGAGTTTGTTTTAGACTATACAAACTACAAAGCTCATTTTAATTTAAAAACATGATTTGGATATTTATGATTTTCAAAACCGGAAAGTTGGGGGACATACACTTCTTCATTTATATAACTGGTTAAAACAACCACTCGTTATATTATTGGACCGGTTTGTGCAAACTCATTAATTTTCAGGTTAGGTTGTATTGGGTAGTGAGTTACCCAATTTTTTTTTTTTTTTAATATTAAAAGACTAAATGGTGGTGAGTTCTCATAACTTTTCATGAAAATTACTCTACTATTTTATTTTCTTAAAAATATTGTGTAACTTATTTTCATGATTTTTTTATCATCACAAAAAAATAAATAATAATATCAAATGATAAAATTGATCATAAAATACTTACAACAAACTAAAGTTGCATGACATAAAATTGAATTAGCATCAAAATAACAAAATAGTGCAACATCCTAATTTCTAACTCTACCATGTTTTGATTTTCAATATATATGGTGGACTATGTCCGTTTTGGAAATAAGATTTGGTTTATGACTAAAACCTTTGATATTTTCTTTCTTTCATATGAAAATAAAATGAAATTAAAAAATGTTGATATTATTGGGTAAGTAGATTTTTTGGGTCTAGTTTTACTATTTTTTTTTATGGATTTTTCATTTTTAAAAATCATATCCATCCAACTACCTACCCAACTCATATTTGTTGGTTTTTTTTTAGGTGTTTAACCAGATTTTTCAGATTGATCCAACTCATGTACATCCATGACCATTAAGGAAAGAATTTTTTACATTCATTTGATAAAGTTTCAAATCATATGATAGCAAGGTAATGTTATACATGAATCAGAAACAATGATTAAACACATAACACTCCAACTGAAATTAATACTCAAGACAGCCGTTGTATTTAACACATAACATCAACAAGACAGCTTTCTCTTTCTAAAATTTTTGCTCTGCCTTCTCTCTAAAAGAACAACTGCGCCACCCTCTTCCCCTCTTAATCCAAACCCTCTTTGGCTGATGTAGCAATGGCAGTGAGTGGTGCAATGGTCGATGCTAGCCACCCGCATCACCTCCAAACCAGATCTACCAGCGGTTCTATCAGCGGTTTTGGCCGTGTTTTCGTTTGATACTAGATGTGATGGTGGATTCCATCTTCTCTTCAGTGGCTTTGGTTTAAACCGGTTTGTTTTCATTTCCGGCGGTTTTGTTTTGATTTGATGACACACAAACACGACGATGGTGTGTGGTGGCCGTTTCTGTGTTTGTGTTTGTTAAAAACGAGATATGTCTTTGTTTGGCATATCTTTGTCGGCTGTGGGTTCTTTTTGACGGATCTTCTGAGATCTGATTGGTTCTCGCGTTTTGGGGCAAAACCCACATGGGTTGGTGTGATTCGACTAAGATATGCACTTTTGGGTTTCGAGCATGTGGGCTCTTTCGGATGGCAACTCCATTTGACGGAAGATTCATATTGATAGGCTCGAAATGGCTATACAATATTGTTGTCGTGTGTCTCAGTGAGTGGTTGGTGGGTGGTTTCGCTATCGTGTTGGCGGTCGGATTCATTGCCATTGGTAAAGGTTGGAGTTCAAACTTGTGGATTGGTTGTGCTTGCATGATCGCTTGATGTGGGCAAGAAAAGGTTGATTAATTTGTTATTAATCTTCATAGTAAACGGTTGGTGCATGTGGATTTGATAATTACCATGTTGGCGATTGAATTCACTCCCCACTTTCAAGCATCTGTTCGTGGTTATGTATCCCAGTCATCCTGTTGATTGACATGGGATTGTGTGGACTTGAAAGAGTCGTTAATGCTTGTTGTCGTTGTTGTAGGGAGTTCATGGTACGTAGTCCAATTTCATGTTGATGATTGATTCGTTCGCCAAACTTTAGATCTGATTGGTTATAATCGTTTGTTAGAATTGTTTAGGGTTGGATCCACTTTGTGGATCTTTTTTGATGTTTTGGCTGTTAGGGTTGTTGATTGCGTCCATCAATTTTTATGTACTTTTTTCTTTTATTTTTTTAATAATATATAAGAGCAATTGACAATAGATTAGAGTAGGGTACCAACTTAGTTGGACACTATTCTTTTTGATGTCATTTTAAGTTGACACTATTCTTTTTGATGTCATTTTGCTCTTGGCTTATATAAAAAAAAAAGACCTTGACAAATAGTGTGTTGATGTCTAATGTAACAAGATGATTTGCTTCCTTGGTGGTGGTAAATTTTGGTTGGCATTCCTTTTTATGACATCTCAAAAGCATGGACATGGTGTAACAGCCCGATTTTCGCTAGATTTGTTTTAATTAATTTTTTTTATATGTGTTTATATGTGCTTGTATGTAATTAATTGCCTCTGTATGTATTTTAGTGGGATTAGTGGATTTCACGTTAGAAGGGTATTTCAGTCATTTGGACTTAGGGGTATTTTGGTCATTGTGTGAGCAAGGGTAAATTAGTAATTTCACTGTGAGGATTATTTTTAGTGTTTTAAGTGGGAACTATTATTTTTACCAAGTTACTAGTCGGTTGTGGTAATTAGTTAAGAGACGTTAACTATTCAATAACTTTTAACTGTAAGTGAGTAGAAAATTTGTGGATTAGTTAATAATAGCTTTGAGCCCATTAAGACAGTTTAAGGGTTAAACCCAATTGTGTAGAGCCTATATAAACTCTAGTCATTAGAGAAAATAGGGTTTCACATTCATTTCATAAGTTTTTGAGAGAGGTAGAGAGAGAAAGTGCTAGAGGAAGAGAAAAAGGGTTAGAAGAGGAAGCTTGAAGAATCAAGAAGGGGGTAGAGATTCAAGGATCTAAATTGAAGCTAAGGCTAGGTTGTGATTCAATTGAGGTAAGGGAGATAGATTTTATTCATAATCTTTAAGTTATAATCTCTTTTCCACTTATATTCAAAAGTGCTTATTTGTGAAAAAATGATTATGGTGAATTCAATTGATGAAATTCGTGCTCTTATTTTAGTGCTATGTTTGGGTATGTGAAGTTGATGTTAATTAAGTTGTTGATGTTGAATTTGCATGCTCAAGTTATATAGAAATGGTTGTTTTGTGAATTTTGCTCAAATTGATGAATTGTGATATTGTGTTGTTGACTGTGGTTGAATTCATGGTTAATTGATGTTGTTGTTGCTCTATACCACGGGTATCCATAATCATAGAGTTTGATGTGAATTTGAGTTGTTCTTGAGAGTTTTATAAAAAAATGGGTAAAATGGTGATTTGTAATATAATGATGTTTTGATTCAAGTTTTATATGGATTTGAGTGCCTTTTTATGTTTATAAACGTTTAGAAAAACTTTGGGAACAAATTTGGGTGTTAGGGAATCAAAATTGGGATTTTGGAGTGAAAATGGAGTTTTTCCCGAGAGCTGTCTGTCTAAGCTCGCCATGGCGAGTAAACTGGTGGCCATGGCGAGGGAAGTAGTTGTCCAGCTCGCCATGGCGAGTTGCTAATTACAACAACTCATGTTTTTGTCTTTTTAGGGTTTTGGGGTCGATCCGGACCATTTCAAACTGATTCTTTCGATGTAATTAAATGTAATTAAGCTTTTTAAACCTCTATAAACATCAATTCAATTGATTTGGACTTGTTTGATAAATCATACCTCAAACTTTTGAAAACGTCAAGAACATCGATTTTTCCGAAACTTGTTTTTCTCAAGGAAATGGAGTAGGGTTAAGGTTGTATACTGATTATATGATTTCTAAAAATGGTTGTGATTGGTTCCATTGAGTTTTAACTTGTATTGCTTTGAAAATGGAATTCTTTTGGGAAAAGTGATAAAGAGAGACGAACTTTGTGATTTTGATGATTTTGTCGTAGTTGGCCGGTGAAACGCACATGTATACTCAACTGCACTCGTATGTGATCTAAATGTATGCATAGTTAAGGCACTAGACTTTGTTTACTTGGTTTTGGTTCAATTGTCTCAATTGTTTTAAAGTTGTAAAATGATAGACGAACTTTGTCGAAAAATGATCTTTAAGGTCGAATACTTTGCAAATCTTTTGTGAATAACTTTATATGATTGTATGAAGATGTATGAATGATTGATAGGTGTTGAATATGATGTTTATCATAGTGTGATGTATTTTCTCCTTTACTTGGATTGTGAGAAGTTGTATGAAGTTGTTGAACTATATAATATAGTTGATGATGATTATAGCCGTTGATTATAGCCGTTGAATTATTACGAACATATGCATGGTTGATTGAGTCATACGTTCATGCATCATATGTCGTGTCGGATGTTATATCCATATCGCCGTTGACCGGATACTTGTATCCATATAGCTGTTGATTATAACCGTTGATAATGATGTTTTTGTTTCATCATGAGGTGACGACCTTAGAGAAGTATGGTACCACATGCATATAGGAGTCGTGTCTAGGCGCATAGCATGATTTGAGATGAGTCCTAATTGCTTATGTGCTTGATGATGATTGCGTTGATGATGATTGTGTTGGTGATGAGTGTGATTGATGAATTGCTTGCTTGTACCGATTGGAATTATTGTGTTGATAAATAATATTGAAGTTGAATCTCCTTGTTAATCATTTAAAGTTTAAATTGATTGCAACATTTCCAATAGTTTATATTTGATCATGTTTGATGTGAAGCTAACCACAATGGTCTTTGACCGCCTACCTGTTTATATGAATGGGTAGACGGCGTGCAAGAGTGATCTTTTAGCTTGCTTGGTGAGTTGCTTGAGGATAGCAGGAGCTTCTCTGTTTATCTGTTTAGAGTCTTAGTATAGGCTCTGATGTAGGATTGTCGATTTATGTTTTATTTTTGGATTGATTATGTTGATTGAGATTTTATCCTTATGTTGGGATTTGGAGATTTTATTTGGTGACGTATATGTATGAGTAATGACATGTATATTTTGAAGATGTATGTTTTATATTCGCTGCGACTGTTGAGGAATTTTTATATATGCATGTTGTTTTGGAATCTGTTGAAGACGCAACGTCTATTTCTTGAATATTTGTATTATTCACGTGTTTTATCGCTTTAATAGAAGTAGAGCGTTATATATGGTCTGCAACTTAAGAAGTTAGAATTCACTTGCATTCACAATTATCTTGCATCCTTTAACCATTTTATTCATTCTTCACCTGTCAGCCATTCTAAATTTTTTTATCTTTTTTTTATAGTTTTGAGCGGCTTATGATATCATGGCTACTGTTGCCAATTCATATAATCCTTGCAATTGCTTTGCAGTATATGGGGGGATTGTCTAATAGTCAACATAGACCTTTGATATCAATTACATAACCATTTTCTAGGTTTCATCTAGTTTCAGCAAATACAATTCGAGATGCAGTTCAAATTATATTTTCTAAGCAAAGGGTATTTTGGAAGAAAAAAAAGTAGAGTATGTGAGAAACAAATAGGTGGGAAAAGTAATAGGTTTTGGTCTTATGGCCAGGAACAATGAAAGCCCAATAGGCGACAACTAAAAATAGTAGCTACAACTTTTTTAAATACGTGAGAATTGCGTTAGTAATAACATAAACAAATTAAAACCCTAACCCTAATTCTTTCAATTAAGGCAGAGTCACGGCAAAGTCCCGTAATCTCGCAAAGGTACTCTTTTCTCACTGTTTTTGTTGAATTTTTTCCGCTTTATCTCTTTAATAATTTGTAAATTTTTCTTTGCAGGGAAGAGACTCATAAAGCCATCCAAGGTTATGGATGCTGATCGTGTAAGTTCTGTTCCTTTTCTCCGGTTTATTCCTTTTTTTTTTTGGGGCGGTTTCAATTTTCAGTATGGATATATATATTTTTTTTGGGTACAATGTTTCAGTTTGAATTTTGGTATTTGATAATGTGAATTTCGAGCAATAAATCATGGGTATGCTTGAATAAACGGATTAATTAGATAAGTGCTCATAATATAACAACAAAGAAAATCTTGTTTTAGTAAAAAAAAAATATAGTAATTTTTTTTAGTTAGAAACTGTTTTCATTGGCTATTTTGGATAACTTATCCGTTAATGAAAACAACTTGTGATTCTTAGATTTCACAAACAGTTCATGTAAGTTTTCAAGAGTCTATGCTAGTAGAGAACTATGAAGCACGGACACTCCTTGGATTGGATTATGCGTGTTCCGGTGTCGTGTCTGCCACAAACACGACACCGACACTTATCATTATTTTCTCAAATTATAAACGGTGTTGGCGTGTCCGTGTCGTGTTCGGTGTTCATGTATGTGTCCGTGCTTCAGATAAGCTTAGGTAAATGGTAGTATTTATGATATTCTCCTGACAACCTCCTAGATGCCAATCAAGGACGTTAAACTTGGCTGTCTTCCTCTTTAGGTTCAGCTGAGTTATTATAATAATTAGCTCTTGTTATTTTGTAGAATTTTCTAATTGCTCATTGCTGGGCTATAATACATTCTCACTTTATATTTCGATTAAAAGATATAAGCACTTCTAGGCAAAGGCCACCTGTTATGCTTGAAATATTTTTTTTTTTTTTTGGGTTTGTATTTTATGGGGTGCTATTAGTAAATTTTTGTATATGCTAAAGTATTGTTTTATAGTTAATTCAGTTCAGGTTTTTTTCCTTTTATTACCATTTCATGTTCACGGAGTATTTTTTGACATGTATTTCATGATTTTTCAAGTGGATCATTTTTACTTTTTAATTGGGATGTTTTCAGGTACTTCAGAAATGATGGACACAATTAGAGAAAGTAAAAAGATGGAAAAATTGTGAGGGAAAATTACGAAAAGTCGAGCATAATCATAAAATTTACTTTTGGTATAGAGTTAGTGGTTACTGGTTAGTAAAAGTTTTGCGAATGACAAACACACATGATAACTAATTATTTCTGCCAATCTTCTCTAATTTGAAGATAATTGAGTTATCTTATGTGTGTGTGTTTGTCTCTCAGAAAACTATCACTAACCACAAACTCAAAACCAAAAGTAAATTCCATGATTACCCTCAACTTTTCATGATTTTCCTTTACAGTTTTTCTATCTTTTGTCTTTCTCCAATTGTGTCCATCCATTCTAAAGTGCCTTAAAACATTCCGATCAAAAAGGAAAAATGATCCATCTAAAATTGTCAAATACATTTCAAAAAGTACTTTGTGAACATGAAGTGACAATGAAAGCAAACAAAACATGAACTGAAATTAATTATGAAGTAAAATTTTAGCATGAATAAAAATCACTAATAGCACCCAACAAACTAAAAAGAAAATTTGTAAGAGGCGGCCTTTGCCTAGAAGTGCTCATATCTTCAGAAAACTCTACAAAATAGCAAGGAGCTAACAAAATTGATCAGCTGAATCTAAAGAGGAAGACAACTAAGTTCAACGTCCACGATTGCCATCTAGAAGGTTGTCGAGAAAACATCAGAAATTCTCAATTGATGATAGTCCACGTTTGGCATCTGTAAGTTTACGAAGGTTTTATATAATCATATATTTTACAATTCGTTCTTTGTATTCTTCTATGTTTATTATCTGTCATATACTTATTTTTATAAATTTCCTACGATAACGTATATTAACAGTTTAAACAATATTTGTGTTTATAACATTTTTTCTGCAACTTATGTCGTGTGGTATATTGACTTTACTCTTTTTTTGGGGCTTATGTTATGGCATAGTAACTCGTTAGCACTTGTATAATGGAAGACCGAAGATATTAACACTGCAATGGGAGAACATTGTTTGTCATATAAAAATAGTAATTATAGACACACATGTAGTATTTGGAAGGTGTTACTAAATTTTGACATTCATAGGTTGAGGCAAAGTTTGAGATTCCTAGGTTGATTTCAATGGTAATGGATTGTTGTAGTAGGCATCAATATTTGCAGACAAAGATCGATGAGGGTAACCTGACAAATTTTTTATTGTTTTATTTTATCAGGCATGGAGAATTATTTACCTCAGTTTGATTATTAAGATTTTTCAACCAATGATCACATGGGAGCTGATGTACTATGTTGTTTTCTTGATTATCTCATATGATCATAGTTTCAGAGATGTGTGTATGGACAATTCCAGGTATGAAATATCTAAATGTTATAAATTGCGATCAAGATATTAGATGTTTTGGTGATCAATTAAAGTCAAACATAGTTGATGGTAAAGTTGTGTATACAATTTGACCAAAAAAAAAAAGTTGTGTATACAATGAAGCATATGATTGTTGCGTTGATACACCACATTTTGATTATTTTCAAAGTGTAATAAATAGATTAGACGAAAACATCAATAACATAACCTAGGAATTTAGAGGAACTCATGAGAAACTAAGATTTACTTTGTGCTCACACAAAGTACTTAATGTTACGAAAATCAGGGTCTAACTCATCCTTACAAAACCGGTTTGTATGGTGAGGAGTGCCTCCTTTTTATAAAGTCTTCTCAAAAATCCTATCTATCTAATGTACGACTAAATCCACCGAGTGTTGGCTGCTCACACTTAAATTATTTTTTTCTAGGGCAACTACAAACTGGAAGGGTACAAAATATTCCAATCGAAGAAACAATTAGGGTGGAACACCTCAATTTGGATACAGGTATTAATTCTTCCCGTTCCTCACTAATTTTATTTTTATCATCATAATATTAAATCACCCACTTTTTTATCATATGTTTTTGTTATTTCTTTAAAAGTATGTGGTTCATGACTATTATATCATCAACATGAGTAGTTATTCTTTTTTTTTTTTTGTAAAAGCCATCAATCTGTGTGGTTGTATTGAACATGAAGAAGTGAGAGATGGGAAATAAATGACAATGATCAGGAGGGAGAAGAAGATAACAACTATGAAAAAAGAAGTGGGAGATGGAGAAAGACATAACAATGAAGAAGAAGGGGATGGACAAGTTGGAGCTGTAGATGAACATGTTGATACATGGCAGAAACAAGTTGCTCTTTTGATACACTCTCAAAGTAACAGAAGAGTAACTTGTTTCTGCCATGTCATCAACTTGTTCATTTGTAGTTCCAACTTGTTCATCCCCTTGTTATTCATTATGTCTTTCTCCATCTCCCATTTCTTTTTCATAGTTGTTATCTTCTTCCCCCTCCTTGTCATCTATTTCCCCATCTCTAGCTTCTTCATGTTCGATACAAAAAAAAAAAAAAAAATAACCATTCATGTTGATGATATATAATAGTTCATGAACCACATCCTTTTAAAAAAATAACAAAAACATATGATAAAAAAATGGGTGATTTAATATTATGATGATAAAAAAAATTAGCAAGATAAGGGAAGAATTTTACCAGTATCCAAATTGAGGTGTTCCACCCCAATTGTTTCTTCGGTTGGGATGTTTTGTACCCTTTCAGGTTGTAGCTGCCCTGGAAAAAATAATTAAAGTACTAGGTGTGAGCACAAAGTAAATATTAGTTTCTCATGAGTTCCTCTAAAATCCTAGGTTATGTAATTGATGTTTTCGTCTAATCTCTTTATTAATAGTAGTTATGCGATTATGCATTGCCTTAAGTTTTTCCTGCTGGAACACAAAAGAGTACTTAATGATACACCATAATATTTTTTTATTGTCCGTGTTTTAGTTGCATCGTTTTTTTTTTTTATCAGTTTGTGTTTTTGGGATTTTTTTTAAGTGGTGTTTTCAATTTCTAACATGTGATCGTTGTTAGAGGAAAATTCTGTTTTTAGTTTGTTAATTTGGTTTATCTCACTAATATTGATTCCCAAATTTTAAGGTTTTTGCTTGCACACTGCCGTTTTGCAGGCTCATTGTTCATTTGTGTATTGTATCTCTTTTTTTGTCTTCACTAATATGTGTGTTGTTGGCAAGATATGAATAAATTATGTTATGTCCTTCTATGTGCAGTTCTACAAACTTAAAAATTAAAGTTATGCTAGAAATGATGAATGTGTTGAGATTGAATGGATTTGTTTTGTTCTTTCATTCTCCCTTTTAATCTTGTACTAATCTCTATCTCTATATAATATGCAAAATGAACCACCGATAAAAATTAAAAGTTTGTGAAAAAAAGAAGATTATCTTGTTTTGTGGGCACCGTGTATTGGAATGTATCAAATATACAAGTGTATGAAGATATAAGATGGATATTGCTACTCCAACAAATTAGAAATTAATTTTCTACTTTTGCAACAAAAAAACATTTGTATCTTTGGCCGACAAATTAGTAATGGCTGGTATAAGTCGAGTAAAACAATGATTTATTAAATTGTGATTACGGGGAAAACCATATGCAAGCTGGAAACAAAAGTTCCAGATACTAATTAAATATGAGCAAAACTTGTGCTCGAAAAATAATTGCTACATCAATATCACCCAAACAAAAATAAAAACTATTGTCATTAGTAACCACTACATACTACCATTACCATTCATTTTTCCATATTTCATAGCATGACAATCACACCATATGTGTTTGATTCAAACTGTTGAAGTGTTCAAGAGTAGGAAATCGACATTGTATGCATCTTCTACTAGCTATTGTATTCTGTATGCTTATGGTTGTTCTCGACAAAGGAATCTTTGCAATCTTGGGAAAAACCATATGCATGCTGGATACAAAAGTAAGCTCAAATATGAGCTAGTAGAAGATCCATATGGGTTTGATTCCACAATCTTTAAGTGTTCAAGAGTATTGAATCAAGGCATATCATTTGAGATTATTTTTTGTATCCAACATGCTTATGGTTGTTCGCTTAAGACAAAAGCATTTTTTTAATAACTAAACATCCAATTTTGTCTCTTGCAATATCAACACAATTTATTGCCACTTTATCCAAATCAACACAATTTCTTGCCACTTTATCAAAAACAATCTAAAAGAAAATTTTCCAATTAATTGGTGAAAAAAAAGGTTTAAATTTTATCCAATCCACATTGCAGGGTTATGAAGTCAAATGAATGAAAACGTAAAACACAGAGTTATTCATTATATCTGGTAGATCTAGCCTAAAAAGTAATTCATATTCTAATTAAATCTAGAAATATAAAATAACCTTATCTATTTGAAATAACCATATCAGTTTAAAAAACTAGGAATTTGGCCTAACAATTATCAATTTAAGAATGAAATAACCCATTGATCTCCCTAGTGTATATAGAAAGAGATCAATAGATGACAACAAATTATAATAGGCGAAATTGCACTTTTCGCCCCCTAAGTTTCATAATGTTGCGATTTGGGCCCCTTATTAAAAAAATGGCAATTTTTGCCCCTTTCGTCCCAAAATTGTTGAGAAGATGCCACATGCTCCAAAATAGAGGGGAGCATGTGAGTTCTTCATTCACAATTTCTTAGGGGGGAGCATGTGAGTTTTGAGAAGATAAGAGGTCAAAAGATCATATTTCTCTTATATTAGGGGGGGTCAAAAGATCATATTTCCCTAAACATGGGGGGTCACTTTTGTCATTTTTTTAATAGGGGGCCAAAATCGCAACATTTTGAAACTTAGGGGACGAAAAGTGCAGTTTAGCCTAAAATAATTCTAGCTAAAAATGGGTTGTTACAAATATTAATATTCAAGATATAAGCATCAAGATAGTAATATTGATATTAAGCCCTATCACAACCTAAGTACCTAATCTAGGGTTACGCTCCTTTGAAATAAACTAATCCTATTAAAACTTAATAACGAACAGAAAATAAATAAATAAAATAAACAACATTAAAACACTTAGCTAAGATCAATAAATGAAGGTTCATCTTAAAACACTTAGCTAAGAAGATTTAGTTACACATGGTAACTAAAGACAAATTACTAAAGATAAAAAATACCCTAGAAAAACTCCTCCTGAAAAAGACTGAAAAACTTGCTAAGAATAACGTAAGATGACCTGTCATCAATACCATGGATGGATTTTGTGAAGATGCCTAGAAGATGGTTAGTTAACTTACATCTTAAGCTTTTTGCTATGAACAATAGACCAAACATGCTCCTCAATTTATGGTGTTTTTGTAAAACTACTCATGATCATGTTATTCTAGATTCAGATGACCAGTAAGTTTCGTTTTATATTGTTGATGGTGACCAAACTTTTGCAATATCTTCTATTTATGCTCCCATAAACTATAGAACTAGAAGATAGTTATCAAACTCTGTGTCTAATCTACAAGGCAATTATACCTTACCTTGGTGCTTCATAGGTGATTTTAATTCAATCTTAGACACACGTGAACATAGGGGAAGATTTAGTCCTGCTAGACTATCCATGGAAGAATTCCAATCATGGACTAACACCAACAATCTGATACATTTACCTATTACTGGCGCAGAATTTACTTGGGCCAATTGTAGAGGAGGTAATAGGTACACTTGGAGAAGACTTTATAGGGTCATCACTAATCAACTTTGGTTGGCTTTATGTCATTCCTTTTGAGTTTCAACTCTAACAAAACATAAATCTGACCATTTCTCCCTTTTTCTTGAAGTTCAAGTTAATAACATTTCCTTCTCCTTTCAGTTCAAACTAATGAGAATGTGGACATCTTACCCTGATTGCTTAGCCATTTTTAGGGATTGTTGGAGTTCCATTGTGATTGGTTGTCCCATGTTTGTTTCAAGTAAAAAAAATGAAAATTCTGAAAGATAGACTAGAGTCATGGAACAAGGAATGCTTTAGGAATGTTCATGATTTAGTAAAGGTAGCTGATCGAGCAATAAGTCCACATAATTCAAGATCATATTTAGAGACATGGTCACACTGACTCATTGTTAAAGGAAGAGAAATAAGCCCAATTTTTTTAAAAGAATTCCTTAACAAGCAAGAAACCTTTTGGAAGGAGAAAGCTAACTTAAACTCGCACTTAGAAAGAGATAGAAACACCAAGTATTTTCACAGAATTGCGAAAATAAAAACCTCAACAAAAATCATATTAACCCTACAGGATGGTGATCAAGTTCTTACATACTAATCACAAATCATATTCTTAATTATTATAAAAAAAAAATTGCACTAATTTTATTTTGCAGGAACAATTACTTGCAGAAGAAGTTATCCCTCAATTGATCACTGATGACATTAATGCTTTGTTGACTATGTTACCATCTCATAAAGAAATTAAGGCTTCAAGTTTTGCTCTCATCAAGGATAGTGCCCCAGTCCCTGAAGGATTTGGAACCATTTTCTACCAATTCCTTTAGGATATCGTTAAAGAGGATGTTTTCAAAGTAGTCTTACAATTTTTGTTTACCTCTAGTTGGATTCTTCCTAGTTATAACTCAAACATTATTGCTATATTGCCTAAATCCTCCAATGCCACATCTATTTATCGATATAGTTCAATTTCCATGGCCAATTTCAAATTCAAAGTTATCACAAAGATGATTGATGA
>Ga0315914_1008460_pt1 | contig 13738 bp, 6 predicted proteins | sample MpolenodulesMG_FD_203920 | JGI IMG/M metagenome (GOLD analysis project Ga0315914, IMG submission 203920) | Medicago polymorpha root nodule microbial communities from Los Angeles, California, United States - elongated nodules | ecosystem: Host-associated > Plants > Roots > Nodule | place: USA...
ACAATGAGCCAAAAATCTTCAGATGTTGAACACTTGGTTTTACTCCACACCATGCTTCTTCTGGTGTTTTGTCTTGCAGCTTCTTTGTGGGGCTTCTATTTATGAGATATGCTGCAGTAGCAGCTGCTTCTCCCCATAAGTAATGAGGCATCTGTTTTTGTTTCAGCATGCTTCTTATCATATTTACCAAGGTTCTATTCTTCCTCTCTGAGATTCCATTGTGTTGAGGTGTGTATGGTGTAGTTACTTCATGATTTATGCCATTTGATGAGCAAAAATCATTGAACTCAGTGGAAGTATACTCACCTCCTCCATCAGTTCGTAGCCTACTAATCACTTCACCACTTTCATTTTGTACTAGAAGTCTAAACTTTTTAAACACACCAAATACTTCACCTTTTTTAGCCAGCGAGTAAATCCATAACTTTCTGGTAAATTCATCTATAAATATCACAAAGTATCTATTTCCTCCTACTGATTTTACTTCAAAAGGTCCACATACATCATAATGAATTACCTCAAGTTTTCTGGTTGCATTGAATGATATTATTGCATTGTATGAATTTCTGGCTTGCTTTCCAGTGCAACACATATCACATACTTCATTAGGCAGCTTTATCTTTGGTAAACCTTGTACCATTTTCTTCTCACTAAGCATATTCAAGTCCCTGAAATTGATATGCTCATATCTTTGATGCCATAACTAGTTTTCACCCTTAACTTCTGATAGCAGACATTTATCTTCAATAACGCTGATATTGATTTTGAAAGTTCTTTCCTTTGACAAAGGAGCTTTCAGAATCAACCTATTCTTGCTATCAAACACCTTCATAGTTTGTGCCTCCACCTTCATAGTGTAACCTTTTTGCAGTAATTGACCAGTACTGATGAGATTGCTTCTCATGTTCGGTACATATAACACATCAGTGATGCAAGCTTTCTTGCCATCCTTCCTATGAATCAGTACTTTCCCAATACCAGCTGCACAAACTATACTATTGTTTGCAAATCTTATTTTTCTATTGACTGAATCATCTAATTCAGAAAACCAAGATTTCTTGCCTGTCATATGATTTGAACACCCAATGTCCAAGTACCATTCATCACTTCTTTCTTCTTCCTCCTTGACTGTTGCCATGAAGAGTACTTCTTCAGAATCAGAACCTTCATTCTGAGCAAACTGTGCCACATCTTTGTTCCTTGGCACTCTCTTTGATCTACATTCAAATGCATAATGTCCCATCTTCTGACAATTATAGCATTAAATATCCCTCTTATCTTTCTTTTTCTTCTAATCAGACTTTGTTGCATCATTCTTTTCTTGATTCTTGCTAGAACGTTCACCATCCTTATGAGATTGATTATTCCAGGGTTTCTTCCCTTTCTTGAATTTTCCTCTTTTCTCATACTGAGCTTGCAAAGCTTGATCAGATGATACATTTTTACCTCTTTCTTTGTTCCTATCAATAAACCTTAATTCATGTGCTTCAAGACTTGCTTGCAGTTCTTCTATCTTCATAGAATCTAAATCCTTAGATTCTTCCAAAGGCACCACAATGTGATCAAATCTTGATGTTAAGGTTCTGAGAACCTTTTCAACCTTCATTACATCAGTGATAGTTTCACCATTCCTTGTCATCTGATTTGTAAGATTGATTACTTTATCAAAGTATCGACTAACTTTTTCATCTTCTTCCATTGTCAATATTTCATACTGTCTTCTCAGAGCTTGAAGCCTCACTTTCTTTAGTTTACCATCCCCAGCATACAATTTCTCCAATGCATCCCATGTCTCCTTTGCACTTTCATAATGCATGATCTTCTCAAAGATCTCATTGCTTACACTATGATGTATCAAGAACATAGCTTTACCATCTTTTTTCTTCAATTCTTTATGTGTTGCTTGTTGTACATCAGTTGCATTCGCTGCTAGTGCTGGTATGCCTTCATTCACAACTTCAAGTACATCTTGGAACCTGAAGATCACCTTTTTCTTCATGATCCATTGATCAAAGTTCTTGCCTTCAAAGACGGGTAGATGCGCAGGAATATTGCTGTTATGAGTTGCCATTCTTCACGAATTCTCTAACAGCAATGGACGAACCAGGCTCTGCTATACCAATTTGATGGAACAACGTATAAAGATTGAATGAAATCAACACTTAAAATTGTGTTCAATTGAAGAAGATGGAATTGGGATTCTAGGGTTTCTATAGTTTTTGATTCTAGAATTTTTTATCTGTTTTCGAATTTACAAATTTGTTAATAAAAATGAAGGAAAATATGTTACTTTTTAAAAAAACTGATTTTTTTTCTTTCAAATTTTCAACATATCCACTAAAAAATTCTTACTGCCAAAAACTATTTATGAAAGTTAATGACCAATATGATTTTTGAATGTCAAACATGCTATGTTTATATTTTAATGTTAATTAATAGTAAATTTTTTTATGAATTATTGAATGTCGAAATCATTTTTAATCAAATTTATTACAAACAGGGTCTATGGGGTTATTTGTTATAACTTTTAAAAAAGATCACTTTAAAGAGAATTATTTCTCTTCGTTATTGTTTTTTAAAAAACCAGGATCTTAAAAAAATCTAAAAGTAATTTCAAATTAAAAGATATTAAGATTATGTGTTTTATGGGATGGGGGAGAAAATAAGTATCAAAAGATGAAAGTAATTTTGTAACAAAAAATCCATTTTATATAGTTGTATCAAATTAAATTATTTAAAGAAGTGATTGTTATTCTGATAATTAAACACAAAATTGATTATACTATAAAGTCTCTAAAAAATAATCTCTAAATTATTGAATGTCAAAATCATTTTTCTAATCTATAAAAAATAGTCATATATTTAATTTACATTTACTAAAAATAATTTTGTAATGTTCATGTATTTTATCTCACAGTGGGTCTATTGATGCAATAGAACTACCTCTCTATGAATTTTTATTTTGCAGGTATTCCAATGAAAAATGACAATTGTCTATGCACATGTTCACTCCCATATTAACATTTATGTTTTATTTTTAGAAAATTCATTTTTCTATCTGGCATAAACATCTCAACAAATACTACATATCTAATTTAATTTTATAGTCCAAATATTTTTTATTTTTTGAAGAATGGTCCAAATATTTTATTTGTTTGTTTTCATAACTTTCTAATTTAATTTTAATGTAATTTATTTTGTTAACCTTCTATATTGTCATGGAAAAACTTCATACTCTCTCTCTCCACTTATATTATTCTCACACCTTTTTTTACGGGTTTTATTCATGTTATAATATATTTTATTATTTCTTCCATATAAAAATTATTATTCTTTTTACATTGCATTCTTTTTCTCCAACTCTCTTCAACCATTTTATTTGTTGGGGTTTTTTCATGCTTTATAATATTTATCTTTTTCTTCAAAAATATTTTTCTAATGTCTATGTTATTTTTTTATCTCAATATTTTTATTTTTGTATAATTATTTCTTTTTTCTATTGAGAAAAAGAGTGAAAGGTACTCATTAAGTCATTTATTTATTAGCATATTTTGAGTTTATTTTACTATGTTTTGTGGCATATAAGAAAAAAATGATGTTGAACATTTTCATATGTCAAGCAACAATAGAAAAAGTTAAATTTATCAATGTTTCTTTCATTTGTTCTTCTTGAATGTTTATATATGTATATATTAAGAAAATTTTGTTGCAGCTATTTTGAATGTCAAAGAAACATTTATCAATTTTGAATCAATTATATATTGTAAGTTTTGTATTATTCTTTGGACTTTAACGATACCTTTTTTTCTCTCTTTATACTTTGAGATTATTTCTTTTTAATGAAATGTTACTTTACTATGACCAAGGATGATAATAGATGTCCTCAGGTATAGTTAACTCTTTCTATTTAACAAAAATGATATTTATGTCATTCTCACATTCGTATGAATATCCGGTAGATGAGTATTAGTGGATATTAAAGTATTTACAAATATTTGCAAATATCAACGTGTAAAATTATATTTTTATTTAAAAAACATGCATTATTATAAAATAATTGAAATTATGTACAATTTATTCTTTAAATTTTGTAGTTAATAATTGTGGCATTAATGTTCATTTTACAATTGTTCCATGTGAGATTTGGGCAATATCTCTTGAAGTTACAAAGTCAAGTTTTTACTACTGAGGAAACACCTCTTAGACTTATTCCTTTTATTCTTTTAAGCCAAAAATATTATACCACATGCTTTCACTTTGGCAACAAATTACTAATCAAACAAAAATTATTAATTAGGAAGTTCGTTGTATTTAATTTCATGACGAGAAGATTTTTATTTAAGTAATACGACAATTTTATAATTTTGCTAATTTAATAACAGTACGGATTCCTACGTGTCTGGGTATTTAAAAAATATTTATTTTATTTTATGTGTTGATAATTTTATTAAATTCAATTAATTTCATCCGTTTATGCATCTATTGATTTACATGTACTTAAAATATGTTTTTTATTCTATTTATGTGTACCTATTAAGATATTTGTACCGTACTAATCTGTGTTCAATTTTACTTACAGATGCAATGAATACCAAATTTTGCTCATCCTTATTATATATATATTTTTTAACTCTGTAACAAACAAATACGGTATTCTTAAGAGTTTTTTCTTTTAAATATTTTTTTTTTCCGAAAAAAAAAAAAAAACTAGCTGCTAACTTGCTTAATTTTGTTCTTTCACTAACAATAAAGTGGCCATTTTCAAAATAAATAAATAAATAACTTAATTAGACCAACCTAATTTTCATCCAAAAATAAATAAACAAACACTTGCGTTGTTGGAGAAGTCAGCTTCGATCTTCCTCCGTGGAACTCGAAGATTACAATACTCATCACTCACACACTCACTCTTCTCTCTTCAGATCCATTGTCATGGCCATGGCGATTAGGGTTTTTCTCTCTTTTCTCCTTTTTCTCTCTTTAACCAATCTCGCTTCTTCTCTTTACGAAGATCAAGTTGGTCTCATGGATTGGTAAATTCAATCACTCTTATTCACGCCCATAATTCGATTTGTTTTAATTATCCCCTTGTTGTAATCATCGCCTTAAAACCTCGATCTATTTTCATTGATTTTTCTTTCTAATTTCAAACTCTTCGATGCGGTTGCAAGTACTTGCTACTTAATCTAAACCTTAATTGATCTGTTGATCGGTTTTTTTTAATCATTGAGGATAATCAAGTTTACATGAAAATTAGACTTCCAGTGCATAAATTAGCCTTTTAATTATGCACGATGGAGTAAATTTTTTTACACCATCAACAAATCAATATATGCCTGACTTTAAAAGTGATTATAATAAAATTCAATCTGTTTTTATGACTTGGAAGTTATAATTGATCGATTGTGATTCTCTAAACATAATTTTACATGACCGAGTATATTACTGACTGGTTAATATCTTTTCGGCTGCCAATTGCAGGCACCAACAGTATATTGGGAAGGTGAAGCATGCTGTGTTCCATACTCAGAAGACGGGACGAAAGCGTGTTTTAGTGTCCACCGAAGAAAATGTTGTAGCTTCCCTCGACCTTCGTCATGGAGAGATTTGTATGGCTAATTTGTGTTACTGGTTTTGCTGTATATTAATTAAGTTGTTATCTGAACTAAATATAAGAGAAATTTGGGTCAACAAAACTATGTATCTGGTCCAAACCCAAATTTCTGTTATATTTAGGAGAGTGTTGTTTTTGATGCTGTCATAGGTTATGGCTTATGATGGCTAATATAATATTAAGCCTAATAGTCTTGAATCATTTTCGGAGTAAATCAAGCCTTTTCCAAGCAATAACCGTTGGTTGTTTGCTTAGTTGTTTGTTTTCTTTTGTTTGGAATTAGAAAATGATGAATTGTGTTTTTGTTGCTTTTGCAGTTTGGAGGCATGTTCTTGGCACCAATGATGTTGTTGATGGGATTGACATTGCCCTTGGAAAATGTATTATGTCTAACCTTTTTCTGTTTGGTATCTTTTCACGCAGAATGATACTACATGCTATCTAGTTTTAGTTGTACTACAGAAAAGTTATATTGTGTTTCATAATTTATCATAAAAAATATATTGACATTGGGATGTGACATTAATTTTCAGGATTCTTCTTGTTACCATGATCCTTTTCTATTCCTTTTTTGGTACTTGGTTTAGTTAATTTGTATTTCTTTTGAAAATATATTTGTTTGGATTTCTTCTACATATTTGACGAAGAACAAGTTATTGACCAAAATATAACAAATATATGTGATATATTTCCTCATAAATACAGTCTTCCTGTTGCTGCATTCTCTGTTGCAATTCTCATACGAGGTTGCAAATGAAGATGTTGGGGTTGTAGAACAAAAATTTTGGTGAATCAATCTGATGCTCATCTCAGTCTCACTCTAATTGCATAAAGATATCAAAGAGTAAACATCTTTCTCATAAAAGAGTAAAGTTAGCCTGAGATTCACTCCACCTCGTCTCCACTTTCAAGTGTCTATTGTCCAAATATCTCATTTGGCTATCTGTATCTCGTAAAGCAATGATATTCCCCGCGTTTGTTGTCTCATTGTTTCAAATATAATATAATAAGTTAAAGGATGTCATGCACTAGTAAAGAGACTTAACAGTGATTTTTCATTAATCTGTCATTTCTTCTGTGCTCTCTTTAATACTTTGTTGGAGTGAATAATTTTATGCATCAAGATTTGTTTCAATTTTAGCGTATATTAGTGATTGAGTTCACAAATGTGTGTTTAAATGTTGCAGATGTCATCACCCTTTCCTCTGATGGAAGTATATTGAGAGCATGGAACTTACCTGACGGCCAGATGGTTTGGGAGTCTTCCCTTCAGGGATCAAAGGAATCAAAGTCAATATTAAACATTCCAGTAAGATTTTTTTTTCTTTCTAAGTACCATATCTTTTGTTATATACAAATGAATGTGATGTGGTTTCTTATTGAATAAAGTAAGAAGATTACGAAAAGGTTAAGAAACAATAACTGATATAAAAGGTATAACATCCTCCAAAGCTGTGAAGAGGACACATACATAAAGTGAGCATCCTCTGGAGATGCAAACAGAACTCGATAATAGATTGAGCTAGTTAAAACAATAGACCTTCTAATTCTCTCGAACATAATTAGAGAAATCCTCCTTAATATATACATTAAGATGAATGCCAAAGGAAATAAGGTGCCATGACTCGACCCATATATTATGGGTGACTTTGCTATGTGGGCTCTGTTTGGGAGTTTGTAGGGGAGGGAGGGGGGAAGAGAGAAAGAGAGAAATCTCCCACCTTATTTAAGAGAGTCATTTTGTAGAGAATGAGAATAGAAAGCTTATGATTGATATGTTTTCAAGAGTATTATAAAAGGATAGAAATGTTCTGAAGAATTTGTATAAACTCTCAGAAAGCTTTCTGCAATATATTGAGTTCACCCATATTATGGGGATTTAGTATTATGAAGAAAAATAAACACCCATTCAAGTTGGGAGACATTCCCTCTCTCTCTCTCTCTCTTCCCTTTCCTTTCCCTCCTGTCCTAAACCCCCAAGCGGAGCCTTAAGGTCTTTATTTTATTGAAAGTTTTCATTGGCAGTGTGTTCGCTCAACCAACCCATTTTCTAAAATGGGCTAACCCACCCGCCCTTTCATTGGCTGGTTGATGGTGGGGCAGAATAGTTTAGTCTGCATTGCCATCTTTATGAACCTGCACTGACCCCCTTTACTGCCACAAACCTGCCCGGACCAGTTGGCCTTGGTTTATTTTGTTGTATTTTTCTGTACACCTGTAATTAATTGCAGATTTTACTTTTTGCAGAAAAATTTGAAAGCTGACAAGGATGATTTGATCCTTGTTTTTGGTAAAGGGTGTCTTCATGCCATTTCTGGCATAGACGGTGAAGTTCTCTGGAGGAAAGATTTTGCCAGTGAGAGGTATGACAAATTTGGGGTTGGATAGCCTAATGTTTTTTTCTTAAGCAAAAGAGTACCATTGATGTTTTTTTATATCTTAATCATATTTGCAGCATTGAAGTTAGCCATATTATACAGTCTCCTGAAGTGATTTATGTAGCTGGTTTTGTTGGTTCTTCAAAGTTTTATGTTTATGAAGTGAATGCTAAGAGCGGGGAGTTGTTAAAGAATAATCATGTAACACTTCCCTTTGCAACTTCTGGGGAATCATTATCAGTCTCAGGTGATAAGTTTGTGGTGTTGGATGATGTAAGGTCAAAGATAGTAACAATAGACATCAACAATGGAGATATTAACTACAACCAGAAGCAAGTTTCAGACCTCATCAAGGATTCATCTGGACAGGCAGTAATATTACCATCAAAGCTTCCAGGACTGTTTGCATTAAAAATCAATTCCCAAGTTCTCTTAATTAAAGTTACAAATGAAGGTGAGTTGGTGGCGCTGGACCAAATCGACAATACAGCAGCCTTTAGCAATGCTCTGTCAATTTCAGAGGATCAACATGTCTTTGCCTTTGTTCAATATGAAGACAATAAAATTCAGCTCTCTGTAAAGGATGTTAATGATTGGAATGGTGCTTTGCTGAAGGAAAACTTGGTAATAGACCATCAAAGAGGAAATATTGAGAAGATTTTCATAAACAATTATGTCAGGACAGATAGATCTCATGGGTTCAGAGCATTGATGGTAATGGAGGATCATTCACTTCTATTAGTTCAACAAGGAGAAATTGTCTGGAGTAGAGAGGACGGTCTTGCCTCAGTTGTTGATGTAACAACGTCAGAATTACCTGTGGAAAAGGAAGGTGTATCTGTTGCAAAAGTAGAACAAAACCTCTTCGAATGGCTTAAGGTATGCCCTTGATATGTTTAACAAGGACATTATACTGTCTATTTTTTTACAGATACTTATGTTTTTGCGTGTGTATGTGTCAAGTGAGAGTATATCTCATTTGAAGAATTAATCTTGACCACTCAACATAATTATATGATCAAGATTATCTTGAAGTAAACAATTTTGACGGTTAGTGTATGGTTATGTGGTCATCAAGATTAGACCCTCTCACACTTCCGCTTGATACTTCTCTATATGTATATATTCTGTTGTTTTAATGTTAGAATTATGATTTTTATGTGGATATCTTTAACTGCTGCTCTAATGGTGGAACTTTCATGAAGGGACATGTGCTGAAACTCAAAGGAACTCTAATGATCGCAAGCGCTGAGGAGAAAATAGCTATTCAAAAGCTTAGGTTGAGGAGTTCTGAGAAAAGCAAAATGACTCGTGATCATAATGGTTTTCGTAAGTTGCTTATAGTACTTACAAGGGCAGGAAAGGTTTTTGCTTTGCATACCGGGGATGGACGCATAGTTTGGTCTACGACACTTCATTCTCTGCGTAAATCAGAGGATTGTGAACATCCAGTTGGGCTTAACATTTATCAGTGGCAGGTTCCACATCATCATGCACTGGATGAGAATCCATCTCTTCTTGTAATTGGGCGATGTGGACCAAGTGTGACTGCACCAACTGTTATTTCTTTTCTTGATGCATACACAGGGAAAGAACTCAATTTTCTGAGTCTTGCCCACACCGTTGCTCGAGTTATTCCACTGCCTTATACTGATTCAACTGAACAGCGTTTGCATCTTATTATAGATGTTAACAAACATGCATATTTATACCCAAGAACTCCTGAAGCTATTGAGATTCTGAAACGTGAGTTTTCCAATATATACTGGTACTCGGTTGAGACTGATAATGGTGTTATTAGAGGTCATGCCTTAAAGAGCAATTGCATTCATGAAGTTGTGGATGAATACTGCTTCGTATTCAGGGACTTGTGGTCAATTGTATTCCCATCGGAATCAGAAAAGATAATTGCAACAGTTACAAGAAAATCAAATGAGGTATGGTGCCTTTGGTTTTGAGGTTTTTAATTAAAAGAACATTTAATTAATATGTGCTCAACTCGACAGCTTGAGTTGGGTTTTTATCATAAAGAATGAAATTAAGTTTTTAGTTTTGAGGTGATTTTTTTCCCTAGTAAGAGGTGATTTGATTGGTAGTGTAATATTTACTAATCATAATATCCAAGTTTTGTTATGCTCCCAAATCAGCGTGCCTTTAGTTTTTCCGAAGTCGTTTGAATTGTATATGTAGTTATATTTCAATATAACAAATGATCATAATTAATACGACAATTAAAGATTTTCAACGCATTTAAACTTTAAATATTATAATGACTCTCTTTCATTTAGTTATGCTCCCAAATCAGTGTGCCTTTAGTTTTTCCAAAGTCGTTTGAATTGTATATGTAGTTATATTTCAATATAACAAATATCATAAATAATACGACAATTAAAGATTTTCAACGCATTTAAACTTTAAATATTATAATGACTCTCTTTCATTGAGTCTTTGATCATTTCTTTGCTTCCTTCCTTTCTAAATTATTACTCTTTTTTCATTTCATCTAGGTTGTTCATACTCAAGCAAAAGTTATGACTGACCACGATGTCATGTACAAGTATATATCGAAGAATATACTTTTTGTCGCAAATGCAGCACCAAAAGCCAGTGGGGAAATCGGAACAGCAACCCCAGAGGAGGCAACTTTGGTTATCTATATCATTGATACTGTGACTGGTCGCATATTGCATCGCATGACCCACCATGGTTGCCAGGGTCCTGTTCATGCTGTAAGCTTTTGAGCTACCTTCTCATTCTTAAGATGTATTATATGAATTGGGCTCTCACATCGCATGAATATTATTTCTGTAGGTATTTAGTGAAAACTGGGTTGTCTACCACTATTTTAATCTCAGGGCTCACAGACATGAGATGTCAGTTATCGAGGTCTATGACCAGTCTCGGGCGGTATGTCAGCCAACTTGTGTATTGTTATTTGATTATTCTTCTCTCTATCTAATTTTTTGCCACTAATCTTTTTTTACATGATTATTGTGTTCATCCAGTCATTATTTCTTGTGTTGTCTTTGTTCATTCTAATGTGATATATGGCTGGAATATATTTCACAGGATAACAAAGATATTTGGAAGTTTGTTCTTGGGAAGCATAATCTTACATCACCCATCTCTTCTTATTACCGACCAGAAATCTCAGCAAAATCACAATCATACTTCTTTACTCACTCTGTGAAAGCCATTGAAGTGACTTCAACTGCTAAGGGTATAACCTCTAAGCAGCTTCTTATAGGAACAATTGGCGATCAGGTAGGAATTATTATGACTGTTTTCCCACATGAAAACTTGAGATCAAAAGCAACACTGCTGTTTTCTCGTTTAATTGGATTCTTCAATCTATTGACATTCTTACTGTTTTTTTTTTTGTTTGCTGCAGGTTTTGGCACTTGATAAACGATTTTTGGATCCCCGTCGGACTCTCAATCCCTCACAAGCTGAGAAAGAAGAAGGAATTATTCCTCTTACCGATTCACTACCGATCATTTCTCAGGTATATTTTCATCTGAAGTTTCCTTAATTTAATATAAGCAAAAAAAAAACTTTCATTTTCTCAAAACAAATTTTTTGAGTCTTAAAAGGATTAAAAACATCAGTAAGTTTACAATTTTCTCTTATCACAATAAATATGAAATTGCTTCTGGTCAGGGAGACAGTGCGTTGAGAGGGGGGGGGGATGGGTTGGGGGACATATTTTGGATGACAAAGAATTGTCTACTGATGAAGGGCTGTGACCTTTATTCTTTAGATGTTTAGCGGCAAAGTACATGACATGCCAAGTTATAGCCAGCAATATATATCCATGCATGTTGTGTGAGATAAATTTCTGATTTAACTATATGTATAACACACTCCATTCCTTTTTCTCGGGGGAATTTCTCTGTACCAGAGGGATTAGCCATATGTTAGACTGTAAGAATTACAACTTTAACAACTTGTTCCTATCCATTATGAGAACTAGTAATTGGAAAACGATAAGGAGGATGGAGAAATGACTTTGAGCCCTGTTTTTACTTGCTATGGCCTGCACTTGCATATCGTCCTTCCTCAGTTTAGAGTAGATCTGCTTGAGCAAATGCATACTAGTTAGATAAACATTTGAAACCAACTAGGTACTCTTCTCTTTAAGCTTACTATACTTCTTAACATGAAATTCACACATTCTGTTTGAATCTATGCAGTCCTATATCACACATTCCCTAAAAGTAGAAGGTCTGCGAGGTATAGTAACTGTGCCTGCCAAATTGGAGTCTACATCCCTTGTCTTTGCCTATGGAGTAGATCTATTTTTTACTCAGATTGCTCCTTCTAGGACTTACGATTCACTGACTGAAGATTTCAGCTATGCTCTACTTCTGCTAACAATTGTTGCACTTGTAGCAGCATTATTTGTTACTTATGTATTATCGGAGAGGAAAGATCTAGAAGAGAAATGGAGATGATCTGCCTTCCATATCTGACGTGTAATTTCTTAAGTTTTGAACTATTAAGTAGGTCTTAGTTTCTTTTTTTATTTATTAGTTCATTTCAGAGCTTCGTTGAGATCTCGTAGCTTGAATTACAAAACTGTAAAATTCCATTACATTCCTTTGTTTGAGGCTGAATGGAGGATATTAATGTTGTAAATTGAGGATTTAGATAGGAGAAACACGTACTTCAAAAGGCAGTGCTTTGTGAAACAAATAGGGATGGCTGCATTTGATGAAATATTTTGCTCCTTATTCTAATTGCAGTTACACGTTTACAACCACGAGGTGGACGGAAAACAGATTCTTATTTCCAATCATTTTCTTCAGTTAAATTATGGATTTATGTATGACTTTAGTTCCTCTTTTTAGATGCTTTTATATTTTACAATTTTGGCATGCATGAAATATAATTGACAAATTTAACATGATAATCTCCATCAAAGAAGGAAAACAACCATTGAAGTCTCAAAATAAACGATTATTGCTCTTCCCCCAGCACAAAACGCTTGCACCCTGCAGCCATGCCCTAAATGCCCCTGCACTAGTTAAGTAGCGCAAGTGTTAATCGTTGCGCCACTTAACTAACACTGCGTGTGTTAACTTGCGCTGCGCTAGTTAAGTGGCGCTACATGCTGTCTTAAAGAAGACTGAACACTTCATTTTCTCATTTCTCATCTAAAATCTCAAAAATCTCTCTCAAATCACCCAAACACAAAATTCCTTCAAGTTCAAATCAAACAACACTCCACTAACAAGTAAGTCTTCATAATCAAAAAATTTCTCTTAAATTAGAAATTTTTTAGATTTAGGGTTTGTTTAAATTTTGGTTTTTTTGGCAAGAAATCATACAATGTGTACATGAAAATGACTTGTGTTGCTTAAATGTTTGCATGTTTATGTTATAGTTTTTTTTTTAGATTTAGGGTTTGTTTAAATTTTGATTTTGCTTGCAAGAAATGATACAATGTTACATGTAAATGACTTATGTTGCTTAACTGTGGTTAGATGTTTGCATGTTAATGTTGTAATTTTGAGTTTTAGGGTTTATGTATAATTTGCACTCCAAGTGTTTGATAAAATGTTTGAATGAGTTTTTCATTGATTGTTTTTAATTTCTTACTGTGTAGATTTGAAGCAATGGCGGGGTGGATCGACGTTTATGCACAATTCAACGGCGGAGAACCTCAGAGGTTGAAGGTTCGGTGCCTTGGTGTAACGTTAAGAGGTCTCAAGGATCAACTTAATGAATTCAACCAAGGAGTCAA
>Ga0315914_1008462_pt1 | contig 13738 bp, 6 predicted proteins | sample MpolenodulesMG_FD_203920 | JGI IMG/M metagenome (GOLD analysis project Ga0315914, IMG submission 203920) | Medicago polymorpha root nodule microbial communities from Los Angeles, California, United States - elongated nodules | ecosystem: Host-associated > Plants > Roots > Nodule | place: USA...
CTACAACATCTCAACCATTTTACACACTTTTTCAAAAAAATAAACCATTTTATTCTATCAAGTGTACTTGGGATGACATCACACAATCAAGTGTTTTTTACAAATTAAGTAATTTTACAAATTTATTTTTCATTAATTGTATTTGAATGATAAATTAAAAAAAAGGAAAAGAAATAAATAGTTAATAATAATAGAAACAAATATCATTAATGTTTTATGGGTTTGACTAACATATCTAAAATTGAACATTGTATTCATTGCATACTCATTCGAACTCATTATAAATAAGTTTTTACTTCTTAGATTCATTGAATAAATTATGCATGTGGTCTATATCGTAGACCACATACATCATTTATTTAATGAATCTAAAAAATCAAAATTTGCTTATAAACGAGACCGAATGGAGTATATTAAAAGAATTAAAAGTAATAATTTTTTATTAGAAAACAACAATCAATTATTAAAAAGTTATATATTTAATGTAAAATGCACAAGTTTCAAATTTTTTTTAATATTTTGAACTTTTTAACATGTGTAAATTTGTCGATCATAAAAAAAAATGTTTTATTGATATTATAAATCAATTTATAACTTGGAACAAACTAGAGTAAATAACTTCGCGATATTTTTTCTCAAAATTATAAGCATTTTAATTAAACATAGCAAAATACTACTTCATCCGTCGTTAATTATAAAATCACTTACAAAAATTTGTTCCTGTCTAAACATAAAACCCTCTATAAATTTCTAGATGTATTTATTTTTTCAAATATTTACTAATACTACTCCCTCCGTCCCTTTTCATATAACTACTTTACAAAAGACCACAAAAAAAATTACTTTACAAAAATCACAAATAGTACTAAAGTTATTGTAGTAATGCGTTTATTTGAAAAATATATAACTATTAATAAATTGCTCTTTATATATAAATGTATTTAAGGTTGATTTTTCATATTTCAAGATAATTAGTAATATTAATAAGGGATATAGTTCGGAAAAAAGCATCTAAATTTTTTAATGATAATCTTATATTTAGAAACAAATTTTTTTTAAATAGTTTTATAATCAAAGACGGATGCACAAAACTCCATTCTTAAATAGTGTCTTTTGCACCGTAAATGGTGAAAGTGGAGGACGTGTCCGAGGCTTCTCATGGCAATTGTGTTGCGACTTTTCCATACATTTGTGGCTAGATGTTGTTGTTAGGATGATAACTTGCCAAACAGATCAATTGGTAGGCTCGGTTGGTGTAAATCATTCAAAGTATCCCAACGCAAAACAGTTTATTTCTGTATTTCAGAACCTTTGATTTCAAAAGAGTTACTCAAAAGTGGAATTGGTTTTGGAACAAATAGATCAACCTTACGCCAAAGTGCCCAACAATAAGATAATGCTTGTAGTACTGGTGGAGGTTTATCAATAATAATAATAATTGAACTCGAATGAGATCCTCTATAGCCTAGAATATCACCCCCCACATACAATCATTTGGATCATTATGGAAGAAAGACTGGCACACAAGTAGGAAGCCCCTGTAATATGGGAGATTTTGGCAACTGTCCCCTATCCCACGAGACAAGTTAGGAAAATTAGTGGCAGAGTTAAATGGAGTATCATGGCAAACACTCAACACCTTGTTAACTTCAGCAGTTTGGTGAAGAAGGTCATGCAATGCAAGTGATTCAATGCATCACTAATAGACAACCTTGGTTCTGAATTTAAATTAGGAGGTTTTCCATCCAAGATTCAGTGCCTATTTTATGCAGGTAGAGTTGTCAGTTGCCACAATGTAACTTATAACCCCTTTTCTATTATAAATAACAATTCCAAAACTGTAAGTTTGAAGATGCAGAGTGCCAATAATTTTGGTTGAATTGATTTTTACTTCTTCTAAAACCTGCATTATTTAGCAGAATGTTGATGACAATAGTTGGAAGCTATTTTTATTCATTATTGTACCTTTCATTTTGAAAGGAATCAAGATAATAAGAAGAAGCAAATGGTAAAAAGTGACCACTATTCAATAAAACTGCAGCCACCAAAACAAGATACTCGCTGCATATCATTAGAAAGAACATTTGTAATATAAGAAAACTTCAACCTTATAGACATCAATAATAATAATGATATTAATAATTATATGACCTGCTAATTATTTAAGCTTTTCAATATTTAGAAAACTAATTACTACATTGAAAGCAACTATCACATGCTGCTCAAGAAAAAGGGGACTATCACAGGGCAACCACACATAGGGAGTTGGCAATCAAGTAATTGTAAACTATTACACAAAATCAAGAATATAAAGTTGGTTCTATACAAGAAAAAAGTATTATTGGATCCAAGTTCAACAGCACCACCATACAGCAGCAGTAGAGGATCTGGGTTCACGAGTGCTATGGCTTGGCTTTGGCTCAAACAATTACAACATTATGGCCAAAACATTCCAACATGATTCAAACCATGGGGACTTAACCAAATATAAGGAAACCAAAACATAAACAGACTAGCACATCAAAACCAAGTCCAACTCTAATGGTTAAATTAAAACTTAAATGAAAATATTTTTGAATCTACATGATTCAAAGTTGGATCAAACTACTGCAGCTTAAGTCAGCATCAGCTTTTCATCATCTTTATAGACAAACTAGTCTTCGAATTCATTTAGTGATTAAATTCTGCTAATCCACTAATAAAAAATGGAAATACTTTCTGAAGCACAAGTTCTTCATCAATACGGCAATACCAATCCAAAATTTGCTACTTGAAAGTTAAAATATCAAAAGATAGTCATAAACCCAACAAAATCAGTAACTTAATTCATATTGATATTTCCATAATCCACAAAATAAGCACAAGTTCAGTATCTTCATATTAATCACCCACTACTAATTACTACAACTGAAAGCAACTATCATAGGCTGCATAAGAAAAAAAGGGGTACTATCACAGGCCACCATACACAGTGTTAGCAATCAATTAATTGCTAACTATTACACAAAATTAGAAATATGAAGACCATAAAAAAAGTATAGCACGATCCAAGTACTTAGTACAACACCACCACCATACTGCAGCAGTAGAGGAACCGAATTCAGGACAACTATACCTTGGCTTTGCCTCAATTTTTTTTAACATTTTGGCCAAATCTTGCTTCTTTAAGCTTAGCAACCACTCCTTCAAGATTCTGAATTCTGTTTTCAAGTTCAAATTCTATGTTTTCAAGTTCAAATGCCATGTCTACTGTAAAAGGACAAACACTATCCTCTTTTTCACCATCTATATCACAAAATGGACTATTGATTCCTGCTTCATCACCTACATTTAATGATATAAAATCACAAAATTCAGGACTAGACAAAATCTTACGATTTTCAATTACTTCATCATCAGAACTTGATAGTTCATAATCCTCTTTATCAGAAGCTTCCATTTGATTTTTCTTAAACTTTGAAGTAAAACCAGGCGGTGTTAGGCCATAAGATTCTTCAACTTTTATTCTACTGTTATCTCCTTCATCCCTAGATATTGATTGCTTCCACCAATCATAGTATCTAGAAGTAACACTTGGCTGTCTAGAACACAACTGAATGAACAAATTTTTATCCGCTTTTGAGACTGGCTTGTTATAATTTATCCAAGGATCTTTCTTACATAGAGCAACCTTACCAGGAATGTCTTGATCCAAACCAAATTGCATAGCGACACGGTGCGGGAAGTACTTCTCTTTGCATCCCATGCCAACAAACTCACATACCCTCAAACATCGAGAAAATTCATCTAAGCAAGGATTATCACATTTCAACGAATCTTTTTCATCATAGACCTGAATGCACAGTGAATTCTCATAAGGTTTCCACAAAAATCCATTTCTAAATCCTGCAGAATCCAAGTCCTCTTTCAAGTTTTTATTTTTCATCACTTTTACTCCACCCCATCTAGCCACTCTTGGTAAACCATATCTTGTTTCACAAGGGCGTGGTTTCAATGCTCGAAACCTCTCTAAAGCCCAAACTTGAACCAATTGAAAAGGTGCCCAAATAGTTACTCTAGAATTCTCTCTCGGTGTTGTGGCACTCTTCTGAATGGTGCTATTAAGCAAAGTTAAATCCCTATAAATGCCAGCTAAAACAGCAGGTGCAAGAGCTATCCTATTTCCATGAGCTAAAAGTATTGCAATAGGGATAAAAGTTGTGGAAATAGTATCATAAGAATCTTCAGGAAAAACAAACCTTGATAACCAATAAAGCAAAAAAGCTTCATGCTCCAATTTACTTTCACCCTCCATGAAATGCTTCATCCAAGCACTTTGAGTAACTTTCTTAGCTTTCGTTTTGTTAAACATTCTCCTTGCTTCAATCAATTCTTCTTCAGCTTCGAAGTGTTCACTGTCCACAAGAGGGGTAGAAATAGAATCGCCCAAAAGAGAGTAACCAAAACAAACCTTAGTGTCTTCCAATGTGATTGTTGATTCTCCCCAAGGGAAAACAAATGTGTTTGTCTTGGAACACCATCTATGAGCAAGTTGAAGAATCAAATCATCATCCCTTTTGATTTCGTAAGTAGAAGCTTTGATTGCATGGTATATTCCAGTTTTGATCCATAAAGATTGAAACTTTGGGTGTAATTTTGTGACCCAGTTGTTCCATTCTGGTTGTGGGATTCTCCAACCATTGTACTTTACTTGTAATTGCGAATTTGTGGAAACAGAGAAAAGGGGTGGTGGTGGTGGTGGTGAGTGTTTGATGGAAGATTTGATGAAAAAAGCTTGTCTCAGAGATAGGTTTTCACCGGTAGATGGTGAAACCATGAGTTCTCCTTCTCTTGTTTCTATGATGATGTTGTTCTTCAGGTTGCATTTGGTGAAAACATGAAGAGAAGAAGGTGACACGTCATCATCATCATCACCATTATCAATGTCACGTTTTTTTGTTGCAGAGGATGATGATGCCATGGAAAAGAAGAGAAGAGACCGTTGTTTTGTTGGATTGGAATGAAGCCAATGTTTTGTAAGTATGATGTAATGGATGATGGAATGCTGTCAAATCAACCTAATCGATAAGTTTATAATCTAGTTGCAAAGTTAATCTATCTATTAGAATCTCATTCAAAATTTAGTCTTAGTCTACATTTTTTTTATCTCTATTTTTTTTTTTAGATTTCATTTCGAAAAGAGTAAATGATATCCAGCCACCAAAACAAAACTATCTTGTTTGATTGAATCTAACAAAGGAATTTGTAAAACTTTTTCAGCATCCTCATGACATAGATTGCTACGCATTGTAGTCTCATCCCAACTTTTGGTGTCTTCATATATTATATCATGTACCATAAGATATTGATTCATGGGAAAGTGAGAGGAGTAATATTACTAACATTTGAATGAGTGCACCATTGGCCATACCATGCCCTTATAAGAACACCGCCTCCAATATTCCACTTCAACCACTCTTTCACTAGAACCCGTGAAGTTCATATGCTTCTTCAAGTAAAACTCGAATTATTACAATTCTCGCTTCAAATAAATTACCATGAAAAATTTTTTGGCTTTAGAGAACTTGAGTCACCAAAGAATGAGGGTTGGCTATAATTTTCCAAGCTCGTTTGGCTAACATAGAGAGTTAAAGCACATAAATTTCTAAATCTCATGCCTCCATGCTCCTTCGATATAGAGAGTTGTCTCATGATAACAAGTGGATACCAATATTGCTACCTCTATTTGAACCTCACCAAAACGATCATCTTTTGAATGTCATCGCCAAGAATTGAGAAAAAAAGTGTATTTTGTCTCTTGTGACAGAAAAAATAATTATATTGACTTCAAAATAATCTTGAATAATTTGAAAGGTTAGAAAACAAGAAGTGTGGTGGGTTGGTGATTAATTTAGAAAATTCAGAGTTTGATTGCATAGAATTCGGACGTCAAAGTTTGTCATTCATATCGTAAAGGTAATATATGTGTGGACGCTCTAGTTAATATGAAGTGGGATATTGCGGATTCTTGGTGCTTGTTTAAATAATGTCTGAGTCAAATTAGTCAATTGTTTTTGGTTGATGTTGATAGAGTTTATACTCCACGGCTAATTGCTTTGTAACTATTTTTTCCTAAGGCTTAGGTCACCCAAAAAAAACTATTATATTTCTTAAAATATTATTTGTATTTATTCAATTTTATTTGAAACTTTGTGCCATAAAAACATTAACTAGAGAGTATTTTTAAAATAGTAACCTTAAATATGATAGAATTATTTAGAATGCATTTATTTAAATCTACAAAAGTATAGTATTTTTTTTGTTGGTCAAATACATTTTTTTTAGGGATGGTCAAATACATTTTGAAGTCTTTAAGTTTAACATTTGTACTATATTTATCATTTATAATTTTTTAATTCCTAAACAAATATTTTTGTTCCTAACTGTTTATGGTGTTACCTTTTTTTATCAAACTCTCATACAATATACTTCCTCCTTCACATTTATAAAAAAAAAAAAAAAAAAACTTTTTAAGTTCATTGAATGCATAGTGTATTGAAAATTGCTTTTTTAACATAAAAAACTTCACATTGACACAAGTAAATTACGTTACGGCCCCCAGCGGTAGTTAACTACCGCTGGAAAAACTGCCGGCAGTTAACTGCCGCTGGTGCCAGCGATAGTTAACTGTCGTTGTGTTCGTAACATAAGAACACACAGAACCCAGCTTCCAGCCACTCTATCATCACCATCTCTCTCTAAAAATTCAAAATTTTCACTCTCTCTCTAAAGGAAACTCTACCAAATCATCCAATTTTTTCCACTAAATCACAAGTAAGTTATCACTTATGCTATTGTGATAAATTTTAGTTAGTATACATGTTTATAATTTTAGTTGTAGTTTAATTTGTAAATTTTGAATTTTTTTTTTAATATAGTTATGTTGTAGATCTGAAATGATATTAACAAATATTATGAGTACTTGTTATAATGGAGTTATATTGCTTAAATTTATATTTTTTTTTTCGAATTATATAAATTTTGTAGGGTTTGATTTATTTAGATTTAATATAGTTATGTTGTAGATCTGAAATGCTATTAACAAATATTATGAATACTTGTTATAATGGAGTTATATTGCATAAATTTATATTTTTTTCGAATTTTATAAAATTTTTAGGGTTTATGTGAAATTTTCACTACAAGTGTTTGAATGAGTTTTTGATTGATTATTTTTAATTTTTAATTGTGTAGATTTGAAACAATGGCAGGGTGGATCGACGTTCGTGCATAATTCAACGGCAGAGAACCTCAGAGGTTGAAGGTTCGGTGCCTTGGTGTAACGTTAAGAGGTCTCAAGGATCAACTTAATGAATTCAACCAAGGAGTCAACCCCAGAGACACAAGGAGGATGAAATTAGTTCGGTATAAACGTCCAACGCTCGACGAGGGGAGAATATCATTCACTTGGGTGGAATTAAAGAACGACAAAAACGTGAAGCGCATGTTTTCGGAGCACAGCATGTTCTAGTGGATCGATATGCGGGTAACGTTGCTGAGATCAACTGAAGATATCATCAAAAGTTTGATTCCGCCAGAAGATCGTGATTAGGTAGGAAAATGCACCTTCCAACTACAACAATTGTCTTCCTTTAAATGGGGTAATTCAAACTTGTTAAACGGCAGGATTCAAGCATTCGACCGGCATTTTTATTGTTCCTTTCAAAAGATTAAATTTTTGTTAGGCTTGTTTAAATGAAGGTATTGAAGTGTCAAGGAATGGACCTTATTCTTTTGACACTTGAATACCGTCATTTAAACAAAGTCTAACAAGAATTTAATCTTTTGAATGGAACAATAGAAATGTTGGTCGAATGCTGGAGTCGTGCTTCTTATTTAGTTTGAATTTACCCCATTTAAAGGTAAGATAATTGTTGTAGTTGGAAGGTATATTTCCGAATGCACCTTCCAACTACAACAATTGTCTTCCTCTGAATGGGGTAATTCAAACTTGTTAAACGGCAGGACTCCAGCATCCGACCGACATTTCTATTGTTCCTTTCAAAAGATTGAATTCTTGTTAGGCGGGTTTAAATGAAGGAATGAACATTATTCTTTTGACACTTGAATACCGTCATTTCAACAAAGATTCCAACTTTCTTCCACACAGATTCATACTTTGGTTTAAGCTTATCCAACCAAGAAACCCATTTGTGTTGTTGGTAGCGCCAGCCATAGAAATGAGTTACCAAAGGCCAATCATTTGGCTCAAAAACTGAAGATGATGAAAATGGGTTAAGCTTAAAAAGTGGTTGATGAATGGGTTAAGCATGTTTTGGACAAGAAGGGAGAATGTAATGGTGAATATGTGGAATCCCTAATTTACTCTTTCAGCTTGTACTAATTTCAAAATTTTAAAACTAAAAACATAGGAGTAATATGATTTATGTTAAAGGGTGATTTTGTGTTTTTGTTACTCGGTTCTCTCTTTCATTTTGTGATGTCATTCCCTTTTCCGGTACAAAGTGTCAGTGGCGGAGCCAGAAAATTTATGGAGCTCGAACAAAAAATTTATTCCAAATTCACATGTGATATAATATATAAACAATCATAAATCGAAATAAAAGAGGTTCTTCATTTTATCAACAAAAGTACAATTTATAATAGGGTTATTAATTGAAATTGACCATGTAATATACGTGAAGTCTGAAAAATTAACCATGTAATTAAATAACATGTATTCTCAACATGTAATTCGAGATTTTTATTATTTATAACCCTGTAATATACGCGAAGTCCAAAAAAGCAACCAATAGATTGAATTTTTTCATGATTTCTTAGAGGCAAGATAAAAACGTTAAAATATGGCTTTACACAAAAAAATTTATAAATTTTCGACAAACGACAAATTAATTATGAATTTATAAAGTGTCAAAAACTCAAAAAACAAAACAACGGAAATCTCGACCTATAAATCAAATTTTGAGCTCATTATTTGCAGAGACATCTATAAAAATACATAAAAAGGTTCTGTAAAGTTTCATAGCATTTCGAAGTCATTTAAATTTATTTTGATTTTTCAACCAAAACGTGCAAAATTGAAATTTTGTTCCGCGTAAGCGTATACTCACAATTCAAATTTAGTTCCCTAATTTTGTAGGCATGACTAGAACATGATAAGAACCTTCACAATGAAATTTTGTAGTTTTTAAACGAGATACAAATTAATTATAAATTGTTTAAGAAATTCATAATTATGAGGGAATAAAAATTCATAATTAATTTATCCCTGGTCGAAGAAATTTAATTTTTTGTGTAAAGCTATATTATAACGTGGTAAACATGTATGAAAAAAATAGTGAAAAAATTCAAACTGTAGGTCACATTTTTAGACTACGCGTATATTATAGGGTGGTCAAAAAAAAAAATTCAAGTTACAATGCTAGAATATATGTTTTGTATTTTATAGGGTCATTTTTCAGACATAATGCATATTACAGGGTCAATTTGAACAATTAACCTGTTAAAATAAGAGAGATGAACCCGTCAATAGTGTGCTAAATAAAATTAGAAGATAAACGTCCTTTCCTAGCCTATTTGCATGTGAGCATTTTCAGATTTTGCCCAAATTTTTCTTTTTGTAAGTGTGTTAATGTGCTTTTAGGTTGGGTCTAATGTGCAAAAATTATCGATCGAGCTCGGGCGACCGCCCAGGGTCGCCGGTCGGTGAAACCGCCCCAGGTGTGATGATGGCATATTCTTATTGGTGTGATGGCAAAATCTTCAATAACTTTTTTTTTGTTAAAGTTAAAATCAACTAATTACGAACTGAATCCACACGAGCCAAAGAAACCAATTACGAACTGAATCCACACATTCACAGTAGTCTTGAAACTTCAGCCGAAGTCCAGATCGAGGGATTAACAAACACTAGAAATCTATCACAGTCCACCAAACGACGCAAGAAGCAACCATGGAGGATAAAATCTTTTAGGCACGATGAACGACTACTACCATCAACGTGGAGCATTTATGCACTTAGCCTTTTCGAACAACATCAAGATAAGACAAGTCATGTTGAATCAAGATATGCATCCAACAGAACAATGTCAGAACTAAAGAACCCAAATTTTCAATCCAAAAAACAAGATTCAAGCTTTTCAAACCAAATCACAGAGTCGTAACAAAGCCACCACCCATCTTCATCTCCACGAAACAAAACAAAAAAAAAAATAAAAAACATAAATGAAAAAATAGCAAAAATCAGATCGAAAAACTCACGATCTGACATAATCCACCATTAAAAACAAACTTATAACTGCGTCGGCGCCAGAGTAGTACAGAGAGAACAACGACATTGAATGAAACCAGTGACCACAATAGAATCAACTCACACCAAGACTGTGAGAGGACAGTCGGGGCGACGCTTCACCGACGATGATCTAAAACCCATAAATATATTTTTCTTTTATGCATAAAGACACGAGACATATATTTATCATTAATAAACATAAAAAATATGAGATGCATATTTGTCATAATTGCGGCAAAAACGATACAAATATATTTAAATTTTCACGGAATAAATAATTTTCATCGATAAATAAAAAAAATACAATTTAAGATTGAAAAATAATAATCTATCACCCGCGCATTGCACGAGTTAACACACTAGTAACAATAAATAACAATGGGGGAATACTAACGAGTGAAAAAAGGTAATGTTACAATATAAAGTTATGTAATCATTGCTAAGATAAAATTAAAAGCTTGCATTTCCAAGACATAATTTCTATTAATGGATTCCTTAATCATTGTACTCAGGGCACTCGTTAGAAAAACTCATAACAATGTTACATAAATTCATCACATGATGGATCTCTCTCTCTTTCCCCTTTCCCATAGCTGTTTCTTAATAAGATACAAATTTATTTTATAAGGAAAGTTATTTAAAAAAAAAATAGACTTCTTTATGCTGATTTTTTCTCCTTCAATTATATATTGAGCAAATTTGATCATAATAATGCTATTTTGTTTGTGTCGTTCTAAAAACTAAGAATTTATATTATATTTGTTATATTTTTTAAAAGATATGATATTGCTATATTATTGGTATCATTGAAAAAGATAAGTATTGTTTATTACAATATAAAAAATATAAAATATATAGTATCTATATCTATAGTTAGATATATACTTTGTAGATATATTTATAGGAAATAAAATATTACTAGATTTTAAAATTGATCATATTATGATATAAAAAAAAAAGTATTAAATAATATTGAAAATGACTTTTTTTTTTTTGCACAAATCAAAATGCTACTATATATATAGACCAAGGTAGTCAAAACCAAACAGAACCGGGCAGCGAGCCGGGAAACCGGGAGTGAACCGGAAAAAACCGTGAAAACCGGGGCTTGGTCCGGTTCAGCAGGTCAAACCGCTGTAAAATCCAAAAATACACTTTGTTGGAGCAGCTGAACAAATATCCTATCCATTTCCTTCTTCCTTCTCAATTTATTTGTATTTTGTACGATGAAGATTGAAACATGAAGAAGAAGAATTCGTTTCAGAAGAAGAAGAAGAAATAGTCTTATGTGAGAGATAAGGATGAAGAATGATGATGAGTTTGGTAGAGTGGAGAGGCGTGAGTGATTGAAGCAAGAAGTGGCATCGGAAGTATAAGAGAGAAGTGGAATAATTTTGTTGTAAATCATTACTAGACGTAACATTTTTTAATTCAATTTGTTTACTCAACGTTTTCATTCAATACATTCAATAAATAAAAGTATTAATCATATTTTTTTTGGTAAAAGTATTAATATTACTAAAACTACTAAAAAAGTGTTTTAATTTTGTTGACTAAAATATTTTAATTTTTATAGTACTATTGTTTAAGTTATATTGCTATTTTTTTTTTTGTTTTGACAAAGTTATATTGCTATTTGATTAAACGAAATTTAATGGAAGCTAAGTAGTAACATATAAAATTAGTATGAAATAATGAAGTATTATGCTATTTTGTGTATATTATTTCTTTTACAAAAATAAAAAGGCTTAAATGCACTTTTCACCGTCTATGTTTTAAAAAGTTGCGATTTTGGTCCCCTTTAAAAAAATGGATATTTTGACCCCCTAACTTTTGGCCCTATTTTGATTACCTGATTTTGATGGAGATTATGTCAATTTCTCGGACTCTGATGGTGTATACTGACATAGGGATAGAAGGATGCTGATAAGTGGAGTCCAAACTTGCATGGTGTCTAAACTGGCATGATAAGTGGAGTCCAAACTGATAAGTGGATCCTTCTTTAGGGGAGTCAAAAGTTACACCATGTCAGTTTGAACTCCACTCATCAGCATCCTTCTATCCCATGCTAGTTTACACCATAAGAGAGTGAGAAATTGTCATAATCTCCATCAAAATCAGCTAATCAAAAGAGGACCAAAAGTTAGGGGGTCAAAATATCCATTTTTTTAAAGGGGGCCAAAATCGCAACTTTTTGAAACATAAGGGGTGAAAAATGCATTTAAGCCAAATAAAAAAGATATATTTATCAGAGTCCGGTCCGACCCCGGTCCAACCCCGGTCTAACCTTTAAACCTCGAACCCATGAGTATACCAGTTTAATGTCCAGTCCGGTTTTGATTACCTTGATATAAACAACAACAACAGCACTCCATGCACAAGGAGTGCAATGAACACCACCGATCAAAGTTTACAGACACTAAAAACCATACAAGAGAACCAGCAAAACAGACACAACCAGAAAATCATCGGACACCCATACAAGGTAGCGGATGTTTCCACCAATCATGATAACAGTAAATAAAAGATGCTTGTTTAGCTTTCAACCACAAAAAAGAGAGTAACTTTACTTTCTCAATCAGGACCATGAGAGTAGACACCAAATTTTTTAAAATACAATTATTACGTTCCTTCCAAATTACCCAGACACAGGCAAACCAGATAACCTTAAAGAACGAGTGAGTACCACGCGACATCCCTGCCATGAATGAAAACTGAATGAAATGATCACGAATCTGACAAGGAGGAACCATCGAGATCCCAATCCAATTCCAGACAAGAAACCACAAGGAAGAGGACAAATCCAGTCAAGGAAAAGATGAGTAGCTGTTTCGACCTCTCCACACCCTGTTACATAAGCCAAGTCATTCGCATGAACAATATTCTGCCGCAAAAGATTATCTTTAGAAGGAAGCCGGTTACGCAAGAGACGCCATACGAACAAGGAAACTTTCACAGGAATATTCCTATGCCAAACATCATCGACAAGACTCCTATCGACCTGATCACCTGAATTTGTGAGAAAGCGATAGGGATCCCGCACCGAGTAACCATGCACAGGATCTAAAAGCCATCTCCACGAATCAGTAACATCAACCGGCAAAACAATGTTATGAAACATATCGGAGCACTCCCTCAAACTCTCCTCCTCCCAAGCTAACAAACGACGTTCCACTCTCACGCCCTTCTCTCCACCTCCCAATCTAACCGCTCCATCTCCTTCACCGTACAATCCTTATTTATGGCTAAATCAAAGAGCCGGGGAAATTTGAATCGCAAAGGCGTTTCCCCAACCCAATGATCGAACCAAAATAATGTTGTCCTACCATTTCCCACTAACCGACGAACATTGTTGTCAAACCAATTTCCCACCCCTTCACCAACCCCCCCTCTGACTCGGCAAATAGACCTCCACCACATTGAATCATGCCTCCCCCCTCCCTCATT
>Ga0315914_1008464_pt1 | contig 13734 bp, 8 predicted proteins | sample MpolenodulesMG_FD_203920 | JGI IMG/M metagenome (GOLD analysis project Ga0315914, IMG submission 203920) | Medicago polymorpha root nodule microbial communities from Los Angeles, California, United States - elongated nodules | ecosystem: Host-associated > Plants > Roots > Nodule | place: USA...
ATACCACATTATCTCATTCTTCAAACTTGCCAAAAAAAAGCAAAAATCCAAACTTATAATCATTATAACTTATATACATTATAAATTTAACCAATTTGCAAAAAAAAAAAAAATTAAAAAAGCAAGAATATCTCGCTTAAACATTTCATCAAACACCTTATGTGCATTCTAAATTAGGAGCACAATTAGTGTTATTTGAACATCTAATCAACTACATTGTACCTACACTTACTCTAAACAACAATTTCAGTATAAACAATACATTAAAACATCTAAATCATGCTTAATTTTCAATTTTCTAACCTAACCTAAAACTACCTAATACTAACATTTTGCTCAAAATTATAAAAACTAACACCCTAAATAAACTACATTGCATGTAAATAGGAAGGAAAGAACTTACTTGTGAATTATTTGAAGAAATTGGGCTCAAATTCGATCAAATGAAGTTTGGAGAAATTTGGAAGAGTGTTTTAGGTGTTTGTGTTTCTGGAAAATGGAAAAGTGATGATTCTGGTCTTGTTTATTCGCAGAACTCAACGGTAGTTAACTATCGCTGAGTGCCAGCGGCAATTAACTGCTGCTGGTTTACAGAATGACAGTTAAAAGCAATCTTCTATTTTGTAAGCTAAAATCATTTGTTTTTATGAAAGTCAAAGCATGGTGTCCCATAAATCCAACTCAATTGGTAGCTACAAGGACAATAATATCCAAAGGTCAGAGTTTGAACCCTGAATTCCCACTTCTTCACACTTAAAGCATGTGAATGTGAATCTAGTCATTATGCAACTTGACCTTAAAACAATGCATGGTAAAGTTATCATTATAGTATCAACATGATAATGAAAGTAATCTGATTAGGATTTGAATACAAGGTAAGAACGTGAGAGTTAACGTCGGAGATCTCACCATTAAAATTAATGTGCATACTTTTTAAGTTGTACAACTCAATAAATTTTAAAGGCGAGATCAACGTAGTCTCTTGAATCTTGAGGTGAGAGGATTCATACTTAGCAGCTTTATTTTTCAAACTTTTTTTTTTGAGAGATATTTTTATTTTAAACTTAAATGGTGTATTTTTACGAATTTTATACTCCCAACGTCTCAAAATAATAATCGTTTAAGGTTTGAACGTGATTTTTAAGCAAATGAGTAATTATGTTGATTTCAATAGTAAAAATAGTATCATTTACACAATACCTTTATTAATTGTAGTTAGTTGAGTAATTAAGTTAAATGAAATTCAATAAATAAAAGTGTACTAATGGAAAAAAATAATAAATGTTGCATGGTATTCTAAAACGACAATTTTTTTAGATTGAGAAAAAATGACAAGCACTATTTATGCATAAATTGAGCGACTATCAAAATACATGGTGATAGGAGTAATGTTTGGATAATTTTTTTTTACAAGTTTGAATCAAATGTTATAATATTGGAAACCTATATCTAATATATGCGGTCTTTTTCTGATAGAACACTTTTTTTCCACTCAAAAAACATTGTGTTTGGATTTACAATTTATAAGGTGAATATGTGGGATGTTCATGATTTGAATCCCGACCCTCTTATATATTACATGCAATGTCCCTATCAATTTATAGTCACGGGGACGGATTTAGATTTCTTTTGTTAGGAATTAGAAAAAGAACGATTATGTTGTTTAGTAAGTTTGAGTACTTTGTGTTATTTTTGTATAATGAAAAGCATGTTAAACGACTTTTTGTTTGAAGTTGTTTTAGATTTTTTAAATATAAGATGGATGAAAATTCTTAAATTTATTTATTTTTATCTTTAAAAGAAAAATCATAACAAAAAGGTTCCATAGATTGATGAGTTGTACTTTTTTGGGTTCGTTTCATGTGTTAACCAACAAGTATTGAAGAAAATAACACAAAGCAGAACAACACAACACAAGACATAACAACACGAGATAAAATTTTATGATATTGAATAATTTTTTTATCTTATATGTTTTCTGGTAGACAAAATATTATTATTGTACTTTAGACAACTTGTATGTGAAACAAAAAGTTGTATTGTAGTTTAGTTAAAGACAAGTATTTTAGTTTTTGTCTTGTCATCTGCCTCTAGTTTATGTTGTTTTTGAAACAGTTTTACAAATCAAACATTTTACAACTATTGTTGTCTTGTCATGTCATGTTCTGCCATGTTAAACTACTCAAGACACTTGGTGGTACTGTGGTATAATAATTTATTAAAGTTTATTTAAAAAAGAAGTAATAAACGTATGTAGTAATTTAAAAAAGAAATTATGCTCGAGGACAAATATCATACTTTAAAGACCAAAACCAACACACCATCAAACCAATCCAAATGGATTTTTCAAGACAAATTTTTAATTGGTCTAATGCTTGTAGTTATAAATCAGGGAAACAAAGGTCTATATTAGTGGAGTATAATTCTCTCAAATTATGATTCACTCCATGTAATCCATCTGACAAGATAAAAATACGATGAAGTTTGAAAAAACTATAACATAATTATTATTTTTTTTTACAAAATATAACATAATTAATGTATATTCACTTAATGGTAAGATTATATTGTTCGTCTCCACTCTCACTAAATGACATTTTCATGTATGTATTTTGAAAAATGAAGAGAATTCTTACTCATGTCATCTCGTAGAGTTCATTTGGACAAAAAAATCTATGTCCGTGTAATTGATAAAGTATACTAGAAACGTGAAAGTTTTCTTTCTTTCTGAAAGATAGTAACGTGAAAGTTGAATTTGAAACATACAAATCATCTCTTCAATTAATTGGAGGTGACCTGTGATTGTGTTCTACGCTGACAATTAACTATTCAGCTTTGGCAACAAACCTTGGAGTACTTTCCTTCTAACTTGCTTTTTTTTTACAAAATTTTGTACTGATAGTAATGTGAGAAATGATATTTTCTACTGATAGTAATGTGACCCAAACAAAACTTATGGCATTTCATTAATAATAATAGCATCTGCCGTGCATTTATTTATTTATTTATTGTATTTCAAATCATCTAACCGTACTTCACTAACTACTCCATCAAGTCTTCCTTTGAAGAAGAAAATAAAAAATCATCAAAGCTAAGGCAACAATTAGGTGTTGTAATTTTTGAATGCTTTTATAAATACTTCCTCTAATTACTATAATACGCAAAAATACATTTTTTAGATTCATTGAATGACTAATGTATATAGTTTATAATATATATCCGATACATTTAGTATTCAATGAATGTGAAAAATGATTTTTCGAAAAAGTATTAAATATAGATAGGAGCGAGTATTCTTGTAGAAATTTGTAAAGTACTAGTATGGACACCCGTACCAAGCACGGACAGGAATTTTGTCAAAATATAAGGAGATAATATTGTGATGTAATAGACGTCAATTAAAGCCCAACATTGGATAAAAAAGTGTAGGTTGAGCATCAAAAGAGTGAAAACTTATATACTTAAGCCTTAGAATTTTGGATGAAATGTGGTATTTTTCTTACTTGTGTGATTGTCCTTTCTCAAATGTGTTGATCCATACTAGTGTTGGCTCTCCCATAATGCCCAATGGTGGTATGATATCCCAATTCAACATTGTGGGGGAGCGAGAGTGTTCTATGTGGTATGGATCACGGATACGGAGAGTCTAACACTTAATGAAGAGACGTTAATGTGTTAAGTGTGAGTTAAAATTTCACATTGTATGCAAGAATGGACGTGAGCAACATATAAATGAGATGACTCCTGTACCTAATGCCTTAAGACTTTCAAAGAAGATGTGATGTTCATCTCACTTGTGTAGTTGCTCTTATCCTAATGTGATTATACAACTCTAGGCTCCCACGAAAGAAACAAAAACATTCGTCTATTAAACTGCTACCAAACGATCATCATCACACTTTTTTTTTTTATCATGTTGTGTCTTTGTCTGATCTTATTAGGCTATTTCACTAATATGTTGTTTAACATCTACTCTTGCATCAAACATAGAGGTTTAACTCACACTTGACACATTAACATATCTCTTTTAAGTATGAGAGACACATCGTGGTAAAAAAGGTGGGTTGGTGACGGTTTCAAAGAGGAATTTTTGAGTACTGATTTATCTTTAAGGTCTTCCCTACTTGATACAAAATCAACATTTCCTCATCCAAACTTTTTTGACAAAAAAAAAACTCATTATAATTTATGTTTTTTTAACAACGACATTAAATATCATACATCAAGAATCATTATGATCCAATGATTATTAAAGATTTATCCTGTGCACATTTATATTTATAAAATTAGTAATAAATTTATTAAATAATTTTTGTGTTAAAAGACATTTACGTGCACTATGTTATTAAGAGAAACGATGTAAACAAATATTAAGCCAAAAAAAAACAGTGGTGTATGGAACGTCTGATATGAAACTCACCATTTTTAGTAAATTTTAATTAAATATTACATATGTTCTTCATTTTATACGATCCTACACACGCATATAATCAGATCTAGATTTGCTGCTGTAAATAAACACATAGATTCACACTGTAATCAATTAGATCTGTAAATATAAGATCGAACAGTCCAGACAACACATAATTTTTATGATCTTAACCATTGAATCAAATTGGACGGACTTGATCTATTACTTAGTTAGGAACAAATCAACTGCAATAACTTGAGAAATTTAAAAAGTAACAAAACAACCGCAAAGTAATAAACACTATTTACATCTACATTGATCAACACCTCGTCTAATATGTAGTTAATTTTACTTTTTTTTAGACAACTAATTTTAAATTTCAATCATATTGACTATTTTCATTTTCAAATACCTGATCAGACCCTTTTTATAAGATACAATCATGTCAATAAAAGTTGTTATATTTAAGCTATACTAAATAGATCAACATTTGCTTGTTGGCATAATTGATTGTAAAATAAACACTCTCCTGCAGAATATATGCACAAAATTTTAAGAAAATTGAGTAACATATTGTGATTCAAACTAAAGCACCATATATCGAAAACTGATATGTGATTATTTCAGCTGTGTAGGGAATAATCAAATATAATAAGAGAAGGTACCAAAATACATATCAAGATTAAATAATATATAATATATGCAAAAAAAACATAGTGCATATGTTACTTAACTGCATATGTTATCAAGATAAAAAATGTTTTTATAAATGTACTTTATGGTTTTGTACCAATTAAAAAACGTAATTTTTTTTTTATAAATGTACTTTACGGTTTTAATTTTTACGTTATTTTTTTTTCTAAAAAAAAAGTAAAAATAAAAAAAAAACATTCATTTGATATGTGTGTGAAGAAATATATCCATTAATATTAAGATGATAAACATTAATTGACCATTAAAAAAGTCTTTATGAAAAAGGTCGATTATAATGAATGACAGGGACGAGGAATGCTTGGGCCAATAAAAGTTGATTGATTTGATTTTTGGATCATATAGATAATTTTTTTTTTTTACTTAAATAGTTTTTATAAATAAGACTAGTGTAGAAGTATATAAGTGTACAACAAGGGTTGGGTGTTTGTTGGGGTGACAATCAATGGAATTGGTGCAACAAGAATCCTACCCTGCCTTTCATGACTTCTTCATTCTACCTTTCTTTGCTCTCTTCTTTACTTCTATACGTGTCCTTCTCGACAGGTTCATTTTTGAGGTATTCTAACTCAAACCAACCTTCTTCTATATTATTAGAACTCAATTTTCTAGGTTTTTGACTATTTTGTTGCGTCCCTTTACTATAAGGTGTTGGCTTTTTATTAGGAGTTTGAGAGAACATGTAACCTCAAGAAAGTTTAAATCCTCTATACTCGCCCGAGTTGTTTCGCCAAACACTAAAGTGACGCTTAGAGAGTTGGTAACATTTACCTTGTATAAGAAAATAACCGAGATCAATTTTTGGAGTCGTCTATTTGAGAAGTAGTCTGGTCCTAACCTATGTGAAAAAAACCCGATGTCCTCTGATAGACTCGAGAAATAGTGGTATAGTACGCCCGAACAATAGGGATGCCTTGGGGAGCCCACCTCATGCCTACGACTATCCTTTTGTACCCTTGAATTTAGAGGGAATTCATCAAGTCCTTTTTCTGTATAATAATATTAGTAAAACTTGCACTCGAAAATAAGTATGTAAACACTCCAAACTTATAGTACAATTTTTTTGGAAGATTTTAAAGATTATTATAATGTGTGTGTGTATCAGTTCATGTCTGTCTATTTCTAAATGAATGGATTCACCTTATTACTTGTTTCTATACATCTATGAATTTTTTAGGATATTTTGATTATGTTTATTCAATCTAAAGTTAGCGAAATTTGCAGAAAGTTGCCAGAAGATTGATTTTCGGAAATAGCCAAAAAGCACTTGATTTTCAGACAGATGACGGGAGAAAGAAGATTAGTAAATTTAAGGAGTCTGCGTGGAAATGTATTTATTTTTTGTCTGCCGAAATATTTGCTTTGTCTGTAACATATGACGAGCCATGGTTTACTGATACAAAATATTTTTGGATCAGGCCAGGGGATCAAATATGGCCAGATCAAAAGATTAAGTAAGATTGTTTTTGATATTCTCAATTATTGTAGTGTCTAACTTGCATGCAATTTCAATTTAACCATTTATGATTTTCAGACTAAAATTGAAAGGGCTGTATATGTATGGTGCTGGATTTTATTCATACTCCATACCGGCTTTAATATTCTGGGAAACAAAACGCTCCGACTTTGGGATTTCCATGGCACATCATGTTGCTTCTCTCAGTCTCAGTTTGTTATCCTACATTTTTAGGTACAATTTCACTCTCGTAGTAACGCCTTTACCTTAAGGAAACTTAAATTGGTTTTCTGCGCACATTATGGACTCAACGCCTGCACTAATTCTATTTTATTGGAACTTACTTCACTGGTTCATTTTGATATTTTCTCATAGTATTCTTTTTTTTTGCTTATTTAATACACTCAGGTTTGTTCGAATCGGATCAGTTGTTTTAGCCCTTCATGATGCTTCTGATGTGTTTCTAGAGATAGCGAAAATGTCCAAATACAGTGGTGCTGAAAGTATAGCTTTCTTTGCGTTTGTTCTTTTTGTTTTATGTTTCACCATGCTACGTATCGTTTACTATCCATTTTTGGTTCTTCAAAGTACAAGGTTTGTTTCTCTCTTTCACCTTTTAAAATTCCCCACATTTGCCTCTGTAGTTCCTGATCTAGGTGAATTAAGTAATATGTGTAACTATTTTAAAGGATGGTCAGAATGTTTTCTGCTATTCATATTGTAAAAAAGGAACCACTAGTGATAGAATAGGTACATTTTTTTCCTCCTAAATTGAAGCTGTGCAGTTTAACTTTTCGATTTTACTTCTAATGCGAGCAATTCGCTTTAGATATGTTAGCTTATCTAAAGTTGATTTTCTCATCGACAATAGACTCATGTATAATGTGTACCATATACAACAACTACAACAACAACCAAGTCTTATGCCATCAAGTCTAAACTGAATTGCTCAGTTTATAGGAGCAATGTTCCTTCACATGTCATTTTATTACGGTATTTAATTGTTTTCTTTTCTTTTGCAGCTACGATTCGGCTGCCGTCTTGAAATTGGAAAATCATTGAGTGAGTGGCTCTATAGTTTATTATGTTTTCAACAGTCTTCTTTTCTGGTTGCTTGTTCTTAATATTTATTGGTGGGAGCTGATGCTTCGGATGGTTGTTGCTCAAATCCGCGCAAAAGGAAAAGCTAGTGAAGATATTCGATCAGGTAAGTCAAACATTGATTGCATATAAGGCTTTCGAACATGAATTGATCCCTCAAACTCTAAATGGAATTAGGCAAACAATCTCAATCAATCTTGATGTTATTATGCATAACATCGGAAATTATCACATTTCATTCAATCAATCTTGATGTGGAAGATCCATCTACATAGCCATAGCACTGCCTTTGGTTCGTAAACTGCTGGCCATAACAATTTCTTGTATATATATGCAGATTCTGAAGATGAACATGAAGAATGAGCATGAAAATAAGATCGGCTAATGTCTCACTTTGTTCGACATGGTATCAAATTTTTTACAAGCACCTAGGCATGTTATATTTTGTCACATTTTATGTAATCACCGTAAAATTCACAAAAACTAGTGTATATAAACAAGAAACTGCTTGTACAAATTATTTATGGCTATGCTGCTAATAAACAAGAAACTGTTGGTAGTCATAATAAGCTAAACAACTTAGACAAAAATTGGTTTTTATTAATTTATAGAACATGGTCACAAATAATGAACAATGTTTTCTGTGAATCCCACAAGAATTTAGATGAACCAATTTGCAAAAGTATTGCAAATCGGTACGAGAAAATCAATTCACCATTCCTTTGTTGGGGAAGAGAATTATTTAACTATTTTTAATGTCACCATACAGAAGAGATACAACATCGCAAAGATAAAGTCGCAAATACCAGATATGTATGTAGCCTACATAATAAACATTTGTATGCGGAACCTACGGCTGGTGACCTGATTCCTTTCAAGTCGCATGTTCTTTTTGAGGACAATAGAAATAACTAAACTTGTGCCGAAGAAAAACCATAAACTCAATGTTGATCCCAAAAACCTCTCATTGAAAATATTCAATGATAATGGTAATATGCAGTTAAATATCGTGGTTATTATGTTGAATATTATGCTTGAAGTCTTGACCTTGTCTAAATCAGACATGTAATCCCTACAATGATGTTTATGATTCAAATTAGACAATATAATAAAACCCAACATAACAAATTAAAAGAAAAAAAAAATGAAAAGAACATACATTTCCGGCGAAGGATCTGAGGGACAATCTACTTTAATTTCTACTGAGGGCGTAAGAGATGACATTTTGTAGATTTTCTCTATTTAATTAATGATTCAATTTATAAATTTATATAAAACAAACAATTACTACTTTTAGAAACATAAAACATAAAATTATTTTCCTGACCAAAAAAAAAAAAAACATAAACACCTGGTAGCAATGTTGTTGTGATAATATGTGACAAAATTGTTTGAAAAATAATAACTATATATAGCCCACATCGGGAAGAAAAACAAAACAAAGAAAAAAAGAAATTTGTTTAGCAATTTTGAAGAAAGACACATGTTATAAACATTGGCAACTGACTAAATAACTAATAAAAGAAAAAAGCATGACGATGTTATTGTTGACATGGGTATTTTGTGGTTTGAAAATAAAACAGAATCTCAGTAAATAAAATTTATAAAACACATATTTACCATTAAAACAAAACATTATAAATCAATTTATTGATTCAGTTTTATTTTTTTTACAAAAGTTTTAGTTTTATTAAATGGTCTGTCCTCTGATAATTTTTTCCTATCCCATTATATATAGAATAAAATTTAGAAATCAATCGATCTATCAATATATTTCATTTTGAGTTGATTTTTTTCTTCTTCTTTCAGTTGTAGCTTTCATCTACATCTATCTACAATATAAACATTTCAATCCTATTTTATTCACATCAAATGTGTCATACCTCGAAGTAAAAAATTTCTAAATAACATTAATGATATGTAAAGGGGCCATGAATCATTATCATTATTCAAATATCTTCCAATAAAATTACACCTTTTTGCTAAAGAGCTGACACATTGGCCACTCATATTCAAATTAAACCTTTGTTTTTCATTTGACTGAATTTTAATATGTAATGTCGAACTTTATTGAGATGAATTTTCAATTTTGATACCTCATAATGTGTTTTTTTGCATCCAGATAGGAATAAATTTTCACACGGTGTATCAAGATGTGAAATCCCATCTCATTAAGTTATTAGTTAATATATTCAAAATGCATGACAACAGTAATAGAAGATAATTTAGATTAGGTGGTAAAAGGGTTTTGCAAATTGAACATAGAAGGAAGTAACTTGTGGTGATTTAGCATGAGGATTGATCAAATATTGGACAACTCTTATTTTAAACTATGTGAATTCATTTTAAAAGCAAGCATAAAATTGGAGTAGTTCAACCTTAATCCAACAACTCGAAGTTGTTGCTGAGTGTAAGAGTACATAAATTGTGATTGTAGACAATCTAATTTCTCATAAAGGATCTCAACCTATATGTGATCATGGATGTGGTCAATATCAATCAAAATTGTGATTTGACGATTTTTTCCACTTTGATTGAGTTTGAGTATGAGTTTGAGTTTTCTTCAATTTTAAAACACGGATACAAGATGGGTAACAAAGATATAAGTATCCACCCCGAACTCATACTCAAACTTATCCTAAATCTAGAAAATTACTTTATTACCCATTGAGATTTGTCATGTTATAAAAACTACAATTTAAATTTAAAGGAGCAACTTAATTATTCGATCAATGAAATTGTAAAGTGAACATATTGTTATATAGTGCATTACAACATTGTCCTTGGGGTTGAGAAACACTTCTTTTTTTATTAAAACAATTTCAAGGCTTATATTTATAATGGGTTTCATATGAGTCCCTTATTTTTAAAAAAAATGTGTATATAAGTCCTCTAATTTGTTTAATTGGTGTTACATTAGTCCCTTTCATCCATCAAAGAAAAACGACATTAATTGTAATATACACGACATGTAATTCAACATCTATATATACACAAGAATAACAATGAGAAAGACATCAAGCCATTATTTGTGACATGGTACCAGTTTGTTTCGATCAAAAGTAATCCTTGTCTGCCGCTACTTCGTTGTGGGTAACCGTAATCTCGTTTTGTTTTTCTTCTTGTCGATTCAATCTTGGTTATCTTTTTTAGGTTACCTTTTCTTCCGCCGCTTCTTGGTTTTGATATCGCAAATCGTAATTACGATTGTGATTTGGCTCCTGCTGTCTTTGATACGAATTGTCTTCAGTTTGTTAGCAAGTGACCCTTTATTTGTTCATTAAAACAAAAGAAAACAAGTAAAAGCCAAAACTCACCGTTTGTGCCCACATACCACATACGTGGTTCCTTTTCTTTGTTTTCATACTTCACTTGTCTATTGTGCTACTTGTCTGGGTTCTCAAAAAGAAAGAGATTTTTGTGTCCATTTTACCGGCAAAAATTATCCGGCTTGGAATTTCAGTTTAGCATGTCAAAGGAAATAAATTATGGAGTCATCTTGACGATGTCTCAAATTATCACTTGGATTCTCAGTTCTATTGATCCTCAGATGATTAATAATTTACGTTCTTTTTCAACTGCTCAAGAGATGTGAAACTATTTGAAGATTATTTATAATCAAGATAATGCGGCCAAGCGTTTTCAGTTAGAGTTAGAGATAGCCAATTACAAACAAGGTAATTTGTCTGTTTAAGAGTTTTATTATGGTTTTTTGAACTTGTGGACAGAACACTTTGCTATTATACATGATGATCCCAAGGCATCTCTCGTGGCTGTCCAAGAGGTGTACAACACTGGTAGGTGCGATCAATTTCTCATGAAGCTTCATCCGGAATTTGAGGTAGTTAGAGGTGCTTTGCTGAATATGAATCATGTTCCTTCTTTGGATACTTATGTTGGTTAACTTCTTAGGGAGGAACAACGTCTCCTTACTCAAGGAACCATGTCTCGTGATGCTTTCATATCTGAACTTGTGCCAATTGCATATGCTGCTCAGAGTAGAGGTAAGGGACGTGATATGCGACAAGTACAATGGTTCACCTGCAAACAATTTGGACATGTTGCTCGCAGCTGTAACATTAAGTTTTGCAACTACTGCAAACAAAAAGGTCATTTTATCTCTGATTGTTCCATCCGTCCTCCACTGCGAACGCGACATCCAATCACATGGCGGGTTCCTCTGAATACTTGGCACAATTTACATTATTATGATGGTAATCAGAAAATTCAAATTGCTAATGGTAATACCCTTTCTATCACTAATGTTGGTGACATAAACTCTGATTTTCAAGACGTGCTTGTATCACTTGGACTTGCTTCCAACCTATTGTATGTTGGTCAATTGGTAGATGATAATTGTAATGTTAATTTTTCGTGTGATGTTTGTCTTGTGCAGGAGCAGGTGTCAGGGAAAGTGGTCGCAAAGGGGCCTAAAGTGGGAAGGTTGTTTCCATTCCAGTTTATTTCCAATCAGTTATCTCTTGCTTGTAACAATGTTTTGAATTCTTTTGAGGATTGACATAGAAAATTGGGTCATCCAAACTCTGTTGTTTTGTCTCGTTTATTGAAATCTGGTTTATTGGGTAGTAAAAATATTGTTTCTAATGCCTCTGTGTCATGTTCTGTTTGCAAATTGGCTAAAAGTAAAACACTTCCTTTCCCATCTGGTGCCCATCGTGCTTCCACTTGTTTTGAGTTGATTCATAGTGATGTGTGGGGTATGTCTCGTGTAGTTTCTCATGCTCACTATAAATATTTTGTCACGTTTATTGATGATTACAGTCGGTTTACCTGGATATATGTTCTTCGGTCTAAATCTGAAGTGTTTTCTATGTTTTAGAAATTTCTGACATATGTTGAAACTTAGTTTCAAGCAAGTGTTAAAAAATTTCGCTCTGACTCTGGTGGTGAGTATATGTCTAATGAGTTTCAAAAATATCTTCAACAAAAAAGTATTTTGTCTCAACGATCTTGTCCATATACTCCTCAACAAAATGGGATGGCAGAACGCAAAAATGGCCATTTGCTTGATATAACTCGCTATTTGCTTCTTCAAGCTTTTGTACCATCCCGTTTTCGGGGGAAGGCTCTTTCCACTACTGTCTTTTGGATGTGTTTGTTTTGTTCAATTGCCTCCATTTGAAAGGCATAAACTTGGAGCACAATCTGTTTAGTATGCATTTATTGGGTATAGTAACTCTCACAAGGGTTTTGTGTGTTATGATATCTCCAATCATCGCTTCCGAGTTTCGAGGAATGTTACATTTTCTTATAATCAATTTATGTTTCATTATATTCCTCCTTCTATAAATGATATTGTTATTCTTCCCAATTTTTCTATTATGCCTAAGTCTATAAAACGTTACAAACCAGGAATAACGTATGCCAGACAACACATGAAACAGGTTCCCACTGCCCCAACCGACAGTGATCCGCCACCTGATCCTGAACCGGTTGAACCACGACTTTCTGGTCGAACACTCGAGCACCAAATATGAAATTCCAGCACGCTAGCTTTCAGATGTTTTATATGATGTTCCAACATCAAACACAAAATACTAATGTTGAATGTAATGTTTAGAACATCGTGTTAGCAGAAAACGAACACAACAAGGAAAATATAAAGGACAAAAAAGTAAAAGGCACAAGAGAATTGTTAACCCATTTTAGTGACAAACATACCTACTCTGGGGGCTACCAAGCCAGGAAGGAAATCCACTAGTGTAGTCCTTATTCTAAATTCTCAACAAACTCCAAGTTTACAACTCTAGACCTAGGACCTACCCGCTTGACTTCAACGTAGGAACTCCTAGATCTGAGATCCCATCTCACTTCCCTAAATCAATCACATCCACTGTGATTATTAGATTACAACTCAATATGGTGAAGTTACCTTCAAACAATAAACTACTCCATGCTTCAAAGCTTTGTTGAGGCAAAATCCCAAATTAATTTTAAAGATAATAAACTTTAATGATTAAGGATTAAATGGACTTTGATTAATTCTTTGGTATTTAACTTGTGCTCTTAAGTGTTTTACTAAGACAGGAACAGG
>Ga0315914_1008467_pt1 | contig 13726 bp, 6 predicted proteins | sample MpolenodulesMG_FD_203920 | JGI IMG/M metagenome (GOLD analysis project Ga0315914, IMG submission 203920) | Medicago polymorpha root nodule microbial communities from Los Angeles, California, United States - elongated nodules | ecosystem: Host-associated > Plants > Roots > Nodule | place: USA...
CAAACAATTTTGTTAACTTTTTGTTTTTTTTTTTTTTTTTGTCAAAAACAGCGTGAGTTGCATTCTTTTCAAATAACCCAAACTAAAGTTAACCAAACAATATACATGATGTTCTTCAAATCTTCTTGTGAAGCCACACAACGAACTAAAATAGAGAGCAAAACCAAATAATTGAAAAGGAGTCACTGAAGAAACGCCCATCCATTGCAAAATAAGAATCCAAATGCTTTCAAAATGATTACACCTCAAAAAACAAATGATTCACTAATTCCTCTTGATTGCAACTTGAGATACATACATTCAAATATGGTTGAAGAATTTCGCGCATAGCTAGGTCCTTTGTAGTAATATGGTTCCTAAAAAACCGCCACGCAAAAATAGACACCTTTAAATAAAACGTTTTATTCCATAAGTCGTCATGATTGGTTGCCGTCAACAAATGATAGATCCCTCGAACATTATAGATTTTGTCGGTGGATAGCTTCCACCTCCAAAGTCATCAACACCATCCTGCAACACAATATTAGCTAGAAGAGTACAACAATCTCCACATCTTCTCCTCCCCTGCAAATAAATGACGCCACCACTTGCAGCCATCACGCCACGCCCTAACCTCCACATCCAAAAATTATTCATGTTTGCAATTAGTTTCCCAACAATTTAATAACATTTTATCGAATATGAGATTCAGATATTTATTTTCTTGTCATTAATTTGTCATTAATTTACAGTAAATTTATCTACCGTCATTTTGATTATATGCAGTTTATGCTTTGTTGGCATTTCAAAGTTTGCTTTTGTTTAGTGTCCGGTTTCTATCATCTATGCATGTTTATCCTCTCATTGTCAAAATGGTGACAGTCTAGATTTGATTCCTTTTTCTTTTACTTTCATTTTCCTTTTAAACTTTCATATAGATTAAATACATATCAAGATGTTCTCGTGAGCTTATCTCAGTTAATAGAGACATTGCATAATATATGTAAGATTTGGGGTTCAAACCTCTGCCACCAACAAAAAAATAAAAATAAAATACACACCAAGATTATGAGACTTGTATTGAAAAAATTGTTAACAACGTACATTTTTTTTAATGAACTAGTAATTTTTGTTAATGAAACAACTCAAATCTTGTGCTAAGCCATTTAAAAACAAATTTGTGCTACAAAAATTCTTCTTAATATTAAAAAAAAAGTGACAAGAGAAAAAAAAAATTATACAGTAAAGATTATCAATTATCGTATTTGTGTTCCATGTTTGTGTTCAAATAGCATTTGTTGATTACTCGTTTGGGATTGACCTAGTGGTTGGATTTGGGATCTTGGAGTTTGCTCATGTCAAGGTCTATGGTTTGTAAATGGATAGTGCGATTGATATTAATCGGTTTTTGAATCGGAAACCGAGTTTAAAAAAAATTGCATTTGCTGATTTGATCACAATAGCATATATTATATATGTGTTATTGTCTTGATGTAAAAAAATAATTCGATGATCATCATTTTGAAAGTGACTCCTAGAATTCATATTCGTGAATCATGTGGGATATATAGATTGCTAGCTAGTGCGAAACCACCGAAAGCAGCCTACAAGGATTAGTATTTGGCAACAAATGGGTATTATTGCCGTATCGATATTGTATTTGATTTGTATTGGGGACTTTGTTAAAGAAGTCATTTTCATTTGTACCCTTTTGTAATTGTAATTTTGTACAGCTCACGCTCAACACTATTCATTTTTATTGATTCTGTAAAACTGATTAAAAAAAATGGAAATAGCTCGAAACTGAATATTATTTGATATGTTTTGAATGTTCTTTTGTAAAAAAAAAAATGTTATATAAAGTGAATCTTATAACCTCACCAATGCATCGTGATCTTTATTCCCCTCAGCTATTTTTGATTGACTGCCACCCTTTACTAAGACTTTTCGTAAATTCCATTCTGATGCAATTTTTAATTGGTTGGTTTCTAGTTCGCGATGTTTTCCTTATAATTTGCTTTGCTGTGTTTAGCAACGATGTTTGTAAAAACTTCGGATTAAACCGAATTTTGAATATGTTATTCTAAAACAAACCAAATTGAACCACTTACATATATACTTTAACACTTAGTTTCTTTTTTATTAGTATTATATGTTATATTTATCTATTATTCTTTAGTTTTTAACTACTTAATATTACCTATTAGTTTAATTATTATTTTTTACTATTTCATACACTTCAAAGATAATCATTGTTATTTTATAATATTAATTTTTAATAAATCATATGTTGTATTTTGCATTAAACATATTATTTTACTATATTTTTGTAATATTATTATTAAAAATAAAATTTACAATTTGAAATTTGAATATTAAAAAACAATCCAAATTAAATTGTATTAAATTAAATAAGAAAGATCGATTTTTTAAAATTAGTCATTCAAAATTGAACCACATGTAACTTTATCTTTTAATCAGATAAAATTTTGTCTCAAAATGAAACATCACGAACACATCTAATATCTACAGTTGATTGATGAAAGAGAAAGGTGGAGGAGGAAAACTTGATAATATTGTGTTAATATTATTTTTAAAATTTTCATAAATTATAAATTATGCATCCATCTAGAATGTAAGTGTTTGATTCAAGAATATTTTGATGAGATGGTAAGAGATCTTTTTTAACTTAATAGAGATTTTGGGTACATACTCAACCGTAGAAATACAAGATGTTAAATTTTTCGAGAGAAAAGATTTATCATCCATTATGATGTTAGTCAACTCGATGAATTAATCTCTAATATTGCTGTATATATCCTGTCATAATGTTATTTCCTAGTAATTTACTGAAGGATCAACATGAAAATCTAAATAACTTTTATCCTTGAAGCGTTATTTTCAGTATAAAAAAAAAGCTAAGAAAGTTAGGTAGAGTCGATAATGTAGCTAATAGCTATAGTTTAATATAGATTGCTAGAGATTCTTAAAAACTACGGCACTCAAATCATGTCAACCAAAGTTGTCATTGTTAAGTGAATAGTAATGAAGCTACTCATCTTTTAGTGGGAAATATGCTCTCAGCAGGAATCTATCACCTATTGTTTTTGGTGAATACTAGGTGCTTGTTTTGTACTTGTACGTAAGAGTAGAAATATATCAAACATGCCTGTTTTATTTCCCAAAGTTAAGACCTCAGTTAAGTGTTAGAATGTTATTCCCTCTAATTTAATTAATATAAGCCTTTTTAAGGTTTAACTTGTGTGTAAAAGTCGATCGAGTCATAACTTTGGACAGGCTTTTTTTAGCAAGTGAACAATTTTGAGGTGTTTAATGAGCAACCAACTTAACTTATAAAAGCTTGACACCATATTTAAAGTCCTTTTTGGTCTTGAGTAGGTCATAGGATAGAAATTAAGTCCACATCTAATAAGTTATAGGCTAAACGCCAAGTATTAATGTAGGCCAAGGTGTATACAATTAAGAAAAATTATAATAAAAATCCATTGTTAAAATAATCAAAACCAGTATAAAGATTTTGTATGTGGATAATCAACTATATAACCATTCAACCTCAAACACAAATGTCAACAAAATGTCAAAATTGAAGTAAATATTTACATGTGCTGATGAAAGCATCATTATGAATTTTCCTACAACTTTTGAATCAAATTAAACAGGATTTTCCTACCTCCACATCTCCCAACTACTGCTATCTTTTAGCTTCTTGGAATATTGATTAAGATATACTAGGACAATCATATTTCTACATGGAAAACCAAGGTAAATGATTCCGATTACCACTCAAATAGTGAAGAGAAGAAAGGAAAAACATAAACCTGGAACTGGTCAAGAAAAAGATAATAACCTCTTAACTCCAATATTATTACATTCAAACCCAAAATTGATATAGTATTATGCACGAGGTTTAGATAAATCATTTTACCCAAACTTCCCCATGATGACACATATAGTCTAGATTTCAAGTTTTAATATTCACTTCAAGAAGTATCTAAAATTGCAAAGTTGGAATGTTAGATATCCACGATGTTTCAGTTGCTCAATTAAGCATAAAGTAAGACATTTCTAAACACAATTAAATCCATTGGTCCGGCAATGAAGTACTTAATTTCGTGAAGCTCATCAGTGTGTCGAGAGTAGGGGTGCTCAAATCCAAACCGATCCAAAATAAAACCGTAAACCGATCAAAAAAAATTGAAAACCGCAAAAAACCGAATATTTTTGGATGTGTTTGGATGTTATTTTGTATAAACCGCTAGGATTGGATCGGATTTCGGATCACTTTTTCAAAACCGAATTGAACCGAACCGAACCGCAAAAGGTAAATATTAATACTTATTTATTCTTTTATTAGTATTATATATTGAATTATTATATTGCTTGTTGGTTTTTAATCTTATATATTGCACTAATTTAATCTATATTATTATTACTTCATATGTTTAAAAAATAATCGATGATTTACGTACTATAGTTTTAATGTTTTAATATATTTTGCCTCAAACCAATTATTTTACCGTGTGTTGTGTAACATTAACGTTAATAAAAAAATTATATTCTTAAAAAAAGTAAATAAAAATATTTGTATTTTGCATTTTGGATATCCAAAAACCAATCGTTTCGGATTTTTTTAGAATAGTCATCCAAACCGAACCGAACCGCTTGTGATTTGTATTTGGATCGGATGACATTTCGCCTCAAAACCGATCCAAACCGAACTGCGAACACCCCTAGTCGAGAGTGTTGGACACTCCATTGATGAGAAAAGAAGCTCGGCTATGCAACAGGTAAATTATGATCCCCAAAAACCCGCAGAAACATGCAATAAATAATACAAGCCAGTCAAGGAAACCGTCTTCGAAACTTTGTCTTCGAAATACAACTTTTTATTTTTGTTTTAACAATAATTACACAACTTTTTATTGCAAAGTTAATTTTTTAGTACTTTAATCAATGCTCCAAAGGCAGTCATTAACATTCTCCACTCCTAGGTTAATAAGCAGCAAGAATGAAACAACCATTTCAACCACAGTGAATAACTAAAGGTTTAGACATTTCATCAATTTTGCCAAAATAGAAATTGAAATATAATAGAAGGAAGGGTACGTTTGAAGCATAGGTTAGATATTAAAAGGTAGTAGAGCTTAAATACTCGTATAAAACATGAATTTGACCCAAAATGACCGGATGCAGTATCATCAAAATGTGCAGAAATTAAATCACTCCACTACAGCTCAAGAAAATACGTTTAACACCTGCATTGCTCCATTTTAATGAAGTTGCAAATGAGAACACGAAGCAGTACATGAAGAGCTCTAGTAACCCTACAAATATTTAACATCTCATTTTGCTGTTTTGCATAAACTTGTACCCATCAAATATTTCCTTCCCATTGCTAGTAATCTGAATATACTCTAATTATTATTCTACAACAGGCAAATTTAATAGGTACATTACAAACACACTTTGAACAAAATTTTCTACCTACATTTAACATGGCCAAAACCATGCAGCAATGAAATGCAGATATTCTCGCCCTTCAGGGCCCTATCTCTAAAGTCTCAAGTTGGTGTAGATGTAAGCAAGTAAAATATATCGAACATTTTGAGGATGAAATCTAAACAACAAAAAAAAGGAAATGACAGAATATTCACTATCATTAAGTCGATTGCATGACTCTAATCAGAAACAAAAGTTCAGGGCAGGTACACAAACAACACTTTGATGTATATGAAGACATAATACTGAAAATTCGGACCACACCAGCAAAATTGAAGGTCCCTTCTGCAACATTGAAACATGTTTCTTGATACAAGACTAAGCACAGAATTTTGCAGCATAAATCTCATGAGAAGTTGCTAAACATATTCTGACAACAATCTAGCAAATCCATTTATGTACGCCTATGTTTTGTTTGTCTCTTTCCCATTATTCTGGGGATTAAGCTCATTGTCATCAAAATATTCTTCAAAAAATTCTTCATCACTATCCTCCTCATGATCATCATAATACTCTTCATCCTCGTCATCCTTACCATTTTGAAGAAAAATTGATTCATCATTTGGTTGCTGACCTCTTAAACTTTCTTGAATTCGATCACATATGGCAGTCCCCTGATATATACCCATGCAGTGACAACCAACAGAGAAAAAAGTTTAAAAGCTAGGTATTAATTATCTTGCATAATGAAAGTCACATAATATTTCTGCATAAATTAGCTCACCATCTTATGGCAACCTTCTTCAAACATTTCTAGAAACCCAGCAACCATACGATCAGCATTTTCCACCCACTCATTCCGATGCATACCAGCATTCTTTGCGACAGTTTGGATCTAGATGAACAAAAAAGATGTGTACAACGATCAAAATTCCAATCCACTGCAGGTAATTTTAAAATGTATAGTGCCATAAATTATAGTTGCGAGTGAATGTTCATAGCCTACTGCACAAATATTTGAGGTCCTTAAGTTTTGACAATCTACTTTCTCAACAAGAATCTCGACGATTCACTGTTGTTTCACCATTAAACATTGCCTTCACATATACTGTCAAACAAAGTTAAAATTATGGCTACCTTATATGGTAGTACCCATGCATCCTACTCCTTCTCACGATCTACATTTAGCAAAGTGAGTGTCTCCACTTCTATATTCATTGGGTATTTGGGTCATTTACCCACTCTTTTATTTACCCCCACAAAATTTTACAGCTCATGGGATGCGAACAAAAAAGGATCATTAAAATTGTTTAGCGTTAACAGTTCCTTAAACAACCATTGCAAGAAAAATACAAATGTAAGTTTGACGGCAAGAGAAGCGCAAAGAACCTAATAGTTGAACTTGTGGAAGAGCTACTGCTCCATCAAAGTAATAAATAGGGAAGAGAAGCGAAGTGCTAGAGTGCATCACTTCTACTTCTCTGCCACAGCTAGAACTACCATTTTATGATCTTTTTTCACTTCACAACCTTTTCCCTTGCCCCATCCCAAGTGCATGCACAGTGAACTATACAACTTAGTCAAATGATATGGCATATAATAAATTATAGACCTTTTACACCAACCTTTTCTTGCTGTTCTCTTACTTTCTCCTGCAAAGTTTTCAGTCTCCTATTCACGCGCAATCGCTTTTCCTGTTCATTTTAAATACCAACATGGAAAAACATAAGCTCCTCAAATGGTAGACAATATTAAGGACAATATAAGAGTGAACAATTCAGTCAATTGTGTATCATATAACAAGATATCAACCAGATATAAACCAAAATCACACCTTAACATAGCTCACACCAAGGTCTTTTCTTGAGTACCCACGATCCAAGTTACGCAGCACATACTGGTTATAGTCTTTCACAATCCTCATTATTATATCTGATGTAGATATACCTTCAGTCCGTTGAGTTTCCTTAAATCTTCCAACTGCCTTAACCTGCATCGAAATAATACAGCACATTATATATGCAGTCCCAATGAAATTTAAAAGAAAATTAAGGAAAAAAGATAATGAAATTTACTGATACATACAAATTCATAAACATCATTTGCAGCACCACTGGTATCAGCATATCTGTCAACATTTCATTGCAAAACCCAAGGCATTAGCTATATAATGCATTCAAATGCTTAAACAGCATGCCGATAACAACATAGGTCTATAAAAATAAAAACCAGGATTACAAACTCAAACAGTACCGAAGAACTATGTGATTGTCATGTAAAACCCAGGATTTAAAGGGAATACACTATTGGTCGGTTTAAACCAATTCTACACTAACATCCAATTAAAATCTACTAATTTACCACATCACCCGACTCGTGTAACTACGTTTTAAAACTGATGATTTGACGTGGCATAATAGAACACTCTCATTAGATGTCGTGTAAAACTAATTTGCACTCTGGCGGTGTACTTTATCCCCTTTAAACTAAAAAAAAAATAGCCTAAGAAGATATCCATTTTAATTGCTGTTATACCATACATGGCAGGATAAGTTGAAAAGCATTTGGCATAGGTTTCATCGTAAAATCACACTTAACACACTTGTTTACGTCAAAATTATTTCCCGATTTTCAAATATAACTTTTACTTTATAAGCTTCACATCTTTCCATGAATAATAAACACATAGTAATGAATTAAATTGGAACAAAGGTACAATTCTAAACTTTTAGAACATCGTAAAATGGAAAATAAAAAATACTTATACAGCATAAAGCTCAGACACAGACACGTCAACAACTATATATAATAATGTGAGCAAATGACGTAATTCAAATGTAATTATTTATGTCAGTTTCGTGACGGACACGTCTTCATTCAGAAGTGTTAGTTATACATAGCTTATAAAAATATAAAAAACGAAACGAAATCTTACGGAAGAGAATCATGAGCAACAAAATCAATCTTATTTTTATCAAGAAACTCTTGATTAATAACCCAAGGTGCATCAGGTATGACTTCATCCACCCATCTACACACAAAAAAATAAAAAGTAACACATAAATTAGTTACAATTATAATTACATTAACAAAAAAACGCAAATACAAGAAACACAATAACAATATTATATACTTGCAGTGACGAAGAGACTCATAACGTTCATCTTCAGTCATAACGGTTTTCCCTTTATACTTATGTGTCACCGCATCGCTACAGCATCCAACAAGAAGATACGTATTCGGAAATCTACAATTGAATGAAAAAAAAAGTGATTATATAAATAATCGATTAATTGAGGAATAATTAAGTAGAGAATGAAGAGTAATGGAGATTACGATTTTTTGGCTTGTTCAAGAGAACGAGCATGGCCGAAATGGAAGAGATCGTAGATTCCATCGGCGTAGACACGAACGGGGCGGTCTTCAGGCGGAGGGAGGTGAGGGATGGTGGAAGATGACGTCATGTTTCCGATCCCGATTGATTGATCGGTTTTTGTTCGGTGTTTTTTGCTTTTTCTAATTTTCTTACGCGAGTTTGTGATTCCGCGTTGTTTCCGCTTTTTTATTTATTTTTAAATTTGTGTGATACCGTTTATTTTTTCTTGCCTTAAATTGAACACAAGTTCCTTTCGTAAAAAAGATACTACGTGTGGTACTAGGAATATTCCTCAAATTTCTAGCTGTGTCTATGACGTGTGAAACTTTGTGTTTTTTTTTGGTAATCAAAAGTTCATGTGAATTAGCTTTGGGACTCACCAACGTGAGATAGACGACCTCAAACTTAAAAGAATATTTACACAAATATTTATAAACCGTTTATCAAAAAATCATCGCATCGACAACTTAATTGCTTTAAGTGGGGTTAGATTGAAATACAAATGTTAGAACAATGTTGTAAGTAGCTCTATTTGTTTGCCTATGGATACAAGCTAGATTGTAGCCAGGCATTATAGGAGATAAGAGGCCTACAATTAGACAACATGGTATCTAGTTTGTTCAAGTAGTGATCAAGATTTGATGCCGCATTAAAAACATTTGACAATCACTCTCAAAATTGACCTGCTCTAAGCCATAGTTTATAACAATCTCGATGTATGTTGTGGTGATGTAGCCTCGCATTCAGTCACTCAACCAAATGAGTGAAGAACTATGGAGTGAGCTTGGACAAGAGGACCTAGAATGTCGCTCAACCAAATGTCAATATTGAAATTATCTTCAGCTGAAAATAGAGCACAATCAATTACATTTCAACCAAATTTGGTTAGGTTTATTCCAGGATAAAATTTGGTTATGTTAGAATCCTTATGAGCGCGGTTGCAAAACATGTAGTCTCGAAGCGTGTCAAGCGCAAGGTTGATTGTCATTGATACATCAACCCGTCTCTGCTCCCAAAGGCAAGTTTAACGTCTGCTTTATAGCATATAACACATTTGATTTAACATTGGATGCCTCGGTTGTGCAGGTTGAATCTAGTAGGGAGGCAACAACGAAGTAATCTCCAAAAAAAATGTTTAATCTTCATGGCCTTTGTGGACAGTCATCTTGTCCCATTTTTGCCAATTCATACAACGACAGTTTGAACCCCAATAAAAGGAATTCATTATGCGCTCTATTTCTTCACCAAGAGTAGTAGGAAGAAGGAAAGCTCCTATACATTATGAAGGAATAGCTTGGGCTATTTCTTCACCATTTTATTAGAAGGATAATATGGTCAGTTTGCTTCAACCATATTGGCCAAGCTTTGATGAAGAATCCAAGAATTCTCAAAGCGAAATGGTTGTTTTGGTTTAATATGATTTTCTTGCTCGAGCGGCAGGAGAGGAAAGTGATATGAAGTGGCCTCACAAGGTTTAGTAGTCTATCTGAGGGGAAAAGAGAAGCCTAAGACGATGACTGCATATGCGATGAAGATGTTATTCCACCGCATGTAGGATGAAAATGAATTGAGTCAAATCAAACATAGTTTGGAACTTTACTTGACAATTAATTCGTTGAACTTGGTTTATGAACCAAATGAGTTGAAAATTAAGTTAAGCTAACTAAATGAGTTGAACATGAACTATATATAATTTGGCTCGTTTCATTCATGAGTTGTCTCGATTATGTGTTTGTGTGTGTGGAAATGGAAGAATTTTTGGAGGATTTTTCAGTTCTAATTGTGAAATTATGTTGGATTTTGTCTTTGTTACATGTATAAGTTTTAGTGTATTTTTTATATTATAGTTTCTTTATTTTGTTTTTAGGGCTTGTTACTTAATACAATATATGCTACTCTCTTAAAAAAAAAATACAATATGTGCTACTGCATAACGATGGTGTTATTTGTATTTAAAACTACAGTCAACTTATAACAATTGTTAAAAGTGCAGAATATAAACTACTTTTTATCTATATAATTCTTTTTTTTTTTACTTACAAATTACAATTGTTAAATGTTCAGCTAAATTTTATTCTTCCCTTAAGAAAATATATATTTTATTCTCATTATCTCTATGGGTAACACTGTAATAATGATATATTTTTTTATTTGTGTTATCTGAGATCTTCTTGGAAGAGTTTCTCGAATTATAATGGATTTTCATCTTCAATTTAACGATAGAAATAAATGAATTTTAATTTATTATTAAAAAGAAAAATTAAGATCTAACAACAAGACTTCAGTGTGATGATACATTTAGATTTGATGTTGCTTTATAGTACTGTCCTTTTGTTTTCCACCCATATTCTTTCTAATGTGATTACAACATGATACAAAACTCCAAAATTTTTTAACGTTGAGAGCCTGACTTTGATTAACAGAGTTGTTTATATGAAACTTGTCAATATTTTTTTTTTTACTAAAACAAACTCAATGCGTTTAATTCAAAATAGTGTTTGCGATACAGGGAAGATTGAAATTAAACTACTCTTTTTTTTTTTTTTGAAAGTGAAATTAATTAAACTACTCTTGAAAACTATAGTCATTGGTTGAACAAATTTACTTGTATTTCTATAAATAAATAAACAAAAATACAAAGAAAACTTTTATTTGGACTTAGTAAACAAATAAAAGTAACAAGCCTTGTTCAGCAAATGAATTTATCGACAAAGCAGTTGCAACTTCATACATATATCTATCGAACAAAGTCAGCCATGCATAACAAAGAAATGTTGAAGACCGATATTTTTCTTTATGTGTGGCTAACATGCATGCCTGGAATAGTTATTAAGTTTCTCTGTAAACAAGGATTGAAGGCATTGTAATAGGGGCTGACTAATATATTTCATAAATCACATCTAACACTAAAACAGTCATTGATTCTCTATATTTATTAAGTATGTCATTTATTTTCTTGTCAATTCAAATTTCTTGCAATTTATTTCCTACAATTTACTTTTCTCTACATTTAAATTTCACGCACTTCCTTTCTTGCACATTAAATTTATGACCTTTACACATTTATACAATTTAAATTTTTCCATTTACTTTTCAAAGCCATTTACATTTCTTCTACTTGTAAAAAATTTCCACTTTAGTCAAAATCACTTTTATGCATTTTGCACTTGTTGAAATGTTTTTACACCATTCACACTCCATTTTTCCACTCAACCACTTGCAGAAAGTTTTTACACTCAAATCATATATTTTTCTTCATTAATTTTGTTTAGTGTTTGCATTTTCAAAGACAGTTTAGACACTATTAATTTCTATGAAATATATGAACTTTACGACAACCGCTCAAACGCAACACTTCTTCCATTCTACAACTAGTATGCACAGTGGCGGGCGGAGGTAGGGGGGGGGGCATTTAGGGCCATGGTCCCCCCACATTTGCTTTTTTTATATGCTACAATTAACTAATTAACTAGGTTAAAATGATTAGTATGGTATGTATTAGGTGATCGTCCCCCCAATTAATCTAATTAATATGTCTATTTTCTATCAAAAAATGTATTTTTTTTTGCCATGTTACTAGATTAATTGACAACTAATATCAATAGTTTTATGCTTTATAATATTTTAAATTATCTCAAATTTTGCAAAATATATTGATATGGTCCTCCCCATAACAGATTTTAAGTCAACACTTGTATGTTGACTATACTTACAGATTAATTCCTCTCATACTAAATATAGTTATAAATTGCCCACAAGTTCTAACTTAACTTACAAAATTTTCCAAAATCGTTTGATCGGACGCAATGATCGGGGTTCGAACCCCGTCCTATATTTATGTGCGTGAGTTTATAAAAGTTTGTCAGTTCGTCTATCTATCAAAAAAGAAAATATTAGTTTAGGGTTTCTTATATACCTTTTGTTTTTGAACAATTATTTTTTAATCAAATTATGTTCCATATACTCGGTTCCTCTAGCTTTAAATTCCTGCCTCCGCACCCGAGTATGCAAATTGTTTGTGAATATGAAAGAGTGCTTAAATTCGTATTTGTTTATGCAACTGTTTCAAAGCATCTCATGTGTGATACATAGTTAGTGTTAATATACAATGTAAAAAAAAAAAAAAATTTCTATTATACAAGGTTTTAGCATATTGTCCTTTATAATATTATTTATTATTGATGTATGGTAGAGACATGGAGATAAATGATCAATTGAATATTGTGGATATACCTTATATTGAGAGAAAAAATGATTTTTTTTTTTTTTTAGAGAATTGAGAGACAAAATGAAGTTAAGTGGATTTGATCTATGTGAGAAAAAAAATCTAAAAATAGATTTATTTTTATCCTCGATAAAATTGATGTAGCTTGGGAATAATATAAGATATTTATATTGTCCAATATGAGTATTTCTCAATTATTTTAAGCTCATTACAATCAGTTAGTTTATAATAAAAATATTTTAGAAGATTTATCTCAAAATGGATTTATTATTATATTTATCGAAGATGTTGCTACTTAAAAATCTAAGCATACATGGATAATCTATTATTAGATCGAGATTTTTTTTTAAGAATATTATTGGGTCGGGTTTGTTAGTCTAAATTTGATAATGGAGAGGATATTGACTAAAACAAATTATTGTCCATTATATTTAACATAAGAAATCTTGGGTCTTACAATTATTTATAAACTAAAAAAATAAATATTGGGTCTTCGTTATTTGTTAAATATGCATCAACTTACACTTTTGACGAATACCCACTAAATGATGAGGTTATATATCTTCCTACTAAAATACCCCTGCATACACACGTATTGTAACAATGCACATTTTTGATAAATTAATTATGGTTAATTTGATAATTTGTATGATAATTATTTTGAAATTTTAATCAATGACAACTTG
>Ga0315914_1008475_pt1 | contig 13714 bp, 7 predicted proteins | sample MpolenodulesMG_FD_203920 | JGI IMG/M metagenome (GOLD analysis project Ga0315914, IMG submission 203920) | Medicago polymorpha root nodule microbial communities from Los Angeles, California, United States - elongated nodules | ecosystem: Host-associated > Plants > Roots > Nodule | place: USA...
GCACACTTGAACAAATTGTTTAGCATATCCAATTGATTATTTTTAATACCTTGTTATTGTCAAAACTCAATAGGTGACTTGTGAAACACCCTTGTTCCAACACATTTCATAGATTGTTTTACTTTGTTACCTAACATTATTTGCCTGTTGCTATTTTTTGTTCAAGACCATTCTCTAAATTAGGGTTTTCATCTCCATAGTTATTTGAATAAGAGGTAAAAATGGTGAAATACCATTTTTGGTTTTACTTGAGTGAGTATATTTTCTCATCCAATTTGGACATAAGAGTTTAGACTTTATTGTGAATTACTTTGTCATCTATGTTTCGTGTTCTCACAATCACATCCTTCTAATTTTCTTTCGATAATTGGACATGGAATTTTATAGAGATGTAGAATAAATGGGAGTGCATCTATGCATTTGAACTTTCTTGATAATGTATGGATATAGAGTTTTCACTTTTTTTTTGTGAAATAAATGGATCACTTCTCTATAACTCTTACTACAGACTGCCATATACTCTATGTGCTTATGTATAAGTTTGTGATTATCACAACAGTTTTCTCATCTACATGATTTATTTGATTCTCTTTACTAATTGAGAGTCACACAAAACTATCCTTGAAGATGTCAGATGGTTAGCTTTTTATGAATGAGTAATGGATAGAGCAGTGCTTAAGAAGGATGCACAAACTGTTGTCTGTTGCGCTATTCTTTATACTTCATTCTTCGGCCTCTATTGCTTTTTTGCTCACCTGTTTTTCATTATGTTTTAGTTAGAAAAGGTACACAAGTCTTGTTCATCCTGTATGTTCTCTGCCGCTCCAAAATAAGATGAAAAAAACACCATACACTATTCCGTGTTCCCTAGGAAAATACATGTGTCATGGAGATATTTTAGATGAACTGTTTTTTTGGGTAGATAAAGTATTTACGTTGATAACAGGTGTTATTTAAAAGAGTATTGTATTGTGATGATGTTTCTTGGAAAACTAAATTTGAAGTATTCTAAATGTAGGACCTCAAGCAAATGAAGAAATGGATTACAAGCATCTCTTGGGAACTTGTTCACCTTTATGCTCCTTGTCGTCGCTTTGTAAGTGCCAGCAAAGATAAGAATGCACGCATATGGGATATTTCTTTAAAGAAATGTATATGTCTCAATAGCCATACAGAGTCAGTAACATGTGTTAATGGGGAGGAGATGGTGTGATTTATACAAGGTATTCTCTCCCTCTTTTATTCCATCTGTTCTGATGTTTATAGTCAAGTTTGTGTATTACTCATTTTTATATTGCATGAATTGGGATATTATTCAGTAACTTCAATGCTATATTAAGTTCTCAATGAGACATGTTTTCATTAAAGTTTACAAAAGACATTTCATTTAGCTTTTGAATTTTAATCAACTTTTTATGCTTATGGAAAATTATTCCCCAATCCCCCTTGGATGAAAGAAAAACTCCTTTATGCTAATTTCCATTTATTAACTCATGCGTTGTATTTGAATTTCAGAAATCTTACTTTTAGACTTTGCGCAACTATGTTTTTAACTATTAAAGCTCACATGATGGTACTGTAAAAGTTTGGGAAATTACACGAGGGTAGCTAAATTGTACACTAATGGCAATGGGAGCCTCACCCCATAAGGTTCATATTGTTTTGCAGTTTGAGGTTGTAGTATTTATGTGATTGACTAATTGTCGTAGACTCGATTTTTGTTATGCATTAGCTTGACTCGTGTTGCTCACTTGGTGCCAACTTTTTCGTCAAGTAATTATATATTATCTTTCATGACTTTTCTGCCAATTGGTTTTTATTTATTTATAGAAACTTCGTTGAATGCATTAAAAGTTGCGATCTTCTTCTATTTTTTTGTTGAATAATATTCCAAACCTACATTTCCTTTTCTAACGAGTGGTTAATCTAAGAAACCAGAAATCACAACTTTCAGGAAAATGTACTTGATAATTATACCAGTTCAATCTCTTTCATATTATATCGTGAAGGATTTTACTATGAGTGTAATTTTGTTTTGATGTATTGCTATTGTAATTTTTTATGCTATCATCTTATGATAGTTGAACTTTTTTCATCATTTGTCAATACATGCATGAGTAGTATGTTGATGATAGTGTAAAAAACTTCTACATTAACATAATATCCATATAATTTTTCACTAATACTTTGCTTTTATGTTCATCCATGTTAAGACTAGTAAAATGCTTTTATTTTCTTGGAAGCCTTGTTTTATTAAATAAGTCTATTTTGGAATAACATAGTACACATAAATTTGATTGTGAGTATATTCTTTTTGATAGTGAGTATATTCTTTTTGCATGATATATTTTCAATGCTCTGTATTTTCTGTTTTAAAGTTCCTGATGATATTCAATACAGTAGTATTGACATCAATTTTCTGGCTTTATTTTTCACATATTTTCTTTATATTTTGGGATCTATTTTAGAGCCATGGAAATTGGGTTAATTTTTTAGCATTGAGCAGTGATTATGTTCTCCGTACTGTAGCTTTTGATCATACTAGAAAGCAGTTTTCATCTCCGGAGGAAATGAAGAAGATAACTGTTATTTGTAGAATAGTAATAATGTTAGCCATTTGAAGTTGAATCATAGTCACTACATGTTGCCAACCCCGGGTGATTTGAACCTCCAGGGTTGCATTTCATTCTAAAAGTCAAATTTTAAAGGAAAATTTATATTTTGTTTTAAAAAAATTAGGCAAGGGGGGAAATTTTTTATTTCAGATTACAAGACTAAGCTCTTACCACTGAGCTAGTACCACAAGTGAATAAATATATAACTTTCATAGGGATTGGAGCCTGGTCTTCGTAATGGTAGGATAGTTGAATGGGAAACTTGTGTCTTGCAATATTATATTTAGTTTATTCTCAAAATTTTGTTTTAAATAGAACGAACAACATATAATATATTTTTAACAAAGATGCTTCAAACAATAAGATTAGAGCCCCTTTTCTTCCATCCTCCTTTCTCAAGAAAATTTATTTCCATCTTTGCTTTACCAATACCACCCTATGTTGTATGTGGCCCTTGAAAGGTATAACACAATGAGAGACAGTGCTCCTAAAAGATTAGTTTTTGGATCTGATAATTGTACTATGTACCTTTGGGAACCCCTCAGCAGCAATAAAAGTTATAAAGCGCGGATGATAGGTCATCAAGAGGTACAATTTATTATGTTATTTTTCTAAAGAAATTTAAAATATGTCCATGAAATCAATCAAAAAGATATTTTCCTTCAAATTGTTACATCACGCAGTTTGTATCAGCATTTGAGTTCTTTTTTAACAAGCAAACTTTATTGATATAAGCCGATGAAAGCACTAGCACTCTAGCAGTACTATATTTGGAGGTGACGTGTTCATCGCTCTTGGAGGTGCTCGACCTTGATTCATTGTGGGAATGGGGTTCGTTGTTGGCAGTTGTAGAATATGGTATCACCGTTAAAATGATAAGTCTAAGAGTGCTTTGGGTAGGCCTTCGGACTGAAGAGGATGAGTCAACCGTTCTGCCAGTTCATTCGTTATGAACTCCTTTAGCCTTGTGGTGGATGGATCAAGTGTTCACCATCTTATTGGTTTAAAGAGATTGTTTATAGGGTTCGATCCCCAGTGAAGTCGCCACTGATTCAGTTGGAACTAGGAAGATGATTTCTAGGTTAAAATCCATTGCGTAAGGGATTAAGATTTTCGTCGTTCACCACAGTCCGTCGTGAATCCTTCTCCACTTTATAGGGGGTGGTGTACCTACACGTGTCCGACACCCAAGTTACCAAGGGCTAAAAAGAAATTGGGGCTAAAATATGGTAAGAAGTGTGTTACTTGATCCAATGTTAAGCATGGGTATATACAAAGGATAAATGGTGTTTAGCTGTCAAGCCTTCACCTGGACAATTGTCCCTGAGGGGCATGTGTAATCTAGGTGGTCTTCTGACATTGGATCTGGACTTGATGGTATGATCTGTTTGTTAGGACTATTATCCAGTGTCCATCATATGATCTCGCCTACTTTTCTTGTCCTACATCGGAATTGAGTCTAGATGGAATGGGCACTAACCCAGTCAGGAACTCCAAGAAAGAATCGAGGCCTTCTAAAATATTTTGAAGGCTCTAGTTTAAGTCCTATGTAAAAATTTATGGCATTAAACGGAAGCCTCAAAATTTGAGATTTACTGATCATAACTATTAAATATAATTAATATTCAATTAAAGAAACATTATGATTGTTATCACAATGGTTAAAGAGTACATGCCTTGATACCAAGGGGAACCCGATTAAACTCCCATAACTCGATCTCAAGTTCCGACGCACACAAACATGGCAACAACTCTAATGATGTGTGAGTATTGAATATATATTACTAATATTTTTATATTTTGAGATCCTCAAAATTTTGAGGTCTTGTGCTATAGTCCAACTATTGGGAAAAACCCAAGTCCCACATCGGATAGACAAGACTCTTGAGAAGAGTATATAAAGATGAGGCAATCCTCACCTTACAAGCCGGTTTTGTAAGGTTGAGTTAGGCCCCAAATTCAACATGGTATCAGAGCTTGTCGAATTCAAGGGCCACTTAAACCTATTCACGCACCAAGCCCAAAGAGTGCTGGGCGTGAGGGGGGTGTATTGGGAAAAACTCAAGTCCCACATCGGATAGACAAGACTCTTGAGAAGAGTATATAAAGATGAGGCAATCCTCACCTTACAAGCCGGTTTTGTAAGGTTGAGTTAGGCCCCAAATTCAACACCAACCTCGACGGACTTTGGGTACGACCTCAAGTTTGTTTTATTCATTAACTATCAAATAAACACAATTAACCACAATTTTAAAGTTTAAGTTAAATTGAGGTGACATAATTTATTTTGAGGAAACTTTCTCTCACCCTTGTTAGCTTTTGATTTTTTAGTATATAACTTTTAAAATAGTTATGAAGGTTGACATTGTAAGAATAAATATTGCATTTTGTAAGGGACTACCAACTTACAAAGAGAGACGCATTGAACAATAAGCGTGAGTACCTCTATCAAGTGAGATTTTAATTCTTATGATTAGATTTAATCTTTGTTGGTATATTTGTTATATCATACTAATCATGTTAATTATAATATTATCAGTTGCTGCTGAAGCTATACATATGTTTCGTTGTGACATGTTGACCATATAAAACCTTTTACACCGATTTTCATAACATTTAAACTCAACTTGAAAATATTATAAACCATATTACAAAATCCAATATAGAATCATTATTCAAATAAGTTTTATTGCAATATATTATTGGTTCAAAGTTTTTACCGTTGTTTTAAGAGTGACGAAGTTCCGTTAGAAATCTACGAGACATATAAGGTGAATTTTTCTCTTTCAATTATATTTTCTACATATAGAAAAGTTAGAAATAAAATCTATGATCATTTATTTAAGAAATCAAAGTCCCTTACCACTTAATTTAGGGTTGGTTATTCAAATAAATCTTATTCCACACATATTATTAAGGTGAATACATTTTTTATTTGATGAACTATATTAACCTAATAATTTTGATTTACATAAAATAATTAGTTCTATATTTTTCCCTATGTCCCATATTAATTGAATTAATTTGACCATCATATGTTTCTATAAATATATATACATACAAATAATAGAATATAAGTTATTTTTGGATTTGTCTATATAAAATTTTAAATATAACAACTTCTTTATGATTTTTTTTATAAATAATTATGATATTAAAGATAAAAATTATGCATTGACATATATAAAATAGTCAACTATATCACTTAATAAGAGACAATTGATTAATCCCTCAAAAAAAAGAAAGAGACAATTGATTAATTTTTTTTAACTAAGTACAGGTTTCAATTATAAGTAAAAAAATCACTTTTTAAATTCACTAACTAATTAATGTGTTTAATTTATAATATTAGACCAAATATATCAATCATTCAATAAATATAAAATTTATAATGTTGCTTATAATGCAAAGCAGATAAAATATATTTTTTTACAATAAAAACATCTCATCTAAGAAAACAAAACTCCGAACATATTTAAAAGAAAATTAAAATAATTACTCTCTTCATTCCGGATTAATTGGGGCAAAAGCTTATTTCACACGTATTAAGAAAAATGTATAAATGAAGGAGAGAGAAAAATATTTAAGTGCACTTGTTAAGTATCGATGCATTCTCCACTATCCATAAATGTAAAGTGGAATATATTGAATTGAAAATAATGAAAGTAATATTGATTAGAGTTATAAATGAAAAAAAGTAATTAACATTATATTAAAAAGTAAAATGACTCAGTTATCTTGGGACACTTATTTTTGCGACTCAGATATTAAGGGATGGAGAGAGTACATTTTTTAGGAGAATAATTACATTTATTTCCACCTCAGCATATATCAGCATAAAAATCCATACCTCCACAGAATCACTATCATTATTGTCTCTGCTCTTCACTCATAATTTTCTCTAACAAACCCTTTCACCCTTCAACATGTCCGGCTACCCAAATCAACCTCCAAGTTACGGTTACGGCTACGGCACACCACCACCGTCCCAACCCTACGGCGCACCACCTCCATCCCAATCTCACGGCTCACATCCACCATCATCATACGGTGCCCCTCCGCCATCTCAATCCCACGGCTCACATCCACCATCCCAATCCTACGGCGCTCCTCCACCATCTCAATCCTACGGAGCACCACCGCCATCCCAATCCTACGGTGCACCTCCCCCTACCTCCTACGGCCAACCCTCCGCTCCTTACGCCGCCCCTTACCAGAAACCACCAAAGGAAGACTCTCACTCCTCCGGTGGAAGTGGCGCTGCCTACCCACCGCCGGCGTACGCAAGTCCGTTCGCTTCACTGGTTCCGTCAACATTCCCTCCCGGCACCGATCCAAGCATCGTTGCATGCTTTCAAGTGGCGGATCAAGATGGAAGTGGTTTGATCGATGATAAAGAATTGCAGAGGGCTTTGTCTTCTTACAATCAGAGCTTCAGTTTGAGAACTGTTCATCTTCTTATGTATCACTTCACCAACACCAATGTCAAGAAGATCGGTACGTACCTTTTCTTCTCCATTTCGTGAAATTAGGTTTTCTGCTAATTTGCTCCGTGGAAATGAGTTTTCCGGCGTACGATGATAAAGTACGCATGCATTATAATGACCGTTATACCCTTTGTCATACACGCTTTGACACCACTAGTACATTCTTTAATTGGATAATTAAATGGTTGACCGTTATAATTAATTGCATGCGATTTGGTTTACCTGCTCTGTTCTCGAAAACGCGTATCGTAAATGGTTTTATATAGAATTAGAAGTAAGTTGCGTACGCGGCTGCTTCGTATTTTTATTCCACGTGTGTGTTGTGGGGTCTACTTTCTTTTTAAGACTATTTTTTTTTTATTTTTCTTTTTTTACGCAAATTTTATTATTTTTGTTGGTGAGTCTATTTGTGTTATAGAGAATTAATTTATTTAATAATCCTGCATATAATAAAAAAAATTATATTACGCGGCTATGTTTGGTAAGAGGTAAAACTGAGCTTATAATTTATAATTTATAAGCGGTCGTATGATTAAAAAAGACTTGTTTGGTAACTGTTATTTTACACGAGCTTACATCTTATTTTCATGAGTTCATAGTGGTTTTTGATAAGCTAATTCAAGTAACTTATAGCTTAAATCTTTTAACTTATCACTTTTTATCTCCATTTTACCCCTACAATCTTCTTAATTGGAAAGAATAAATATTAATTAAATGCACGTTTTTGTGTTATTTCACATTTATAAGCTACTTCAACCACTAATTTTACTAAACACTACAAATTCAGTTAGCTAGCTTACACACTATGAGCTATAATCTAGCTTATAAGTCATCCATTGTAAACTAGTTTTAGCGGTTCAATAGCCTTTCTGTAATGAACCATAAAGTTCATTAAGAGACAATTAGACTCAAATGGATACTCGGGGATGGGAAGCTAACTTGATTGAGGTAAGGAATTAAAGGAGGTAAAGAGCGAAGGTCCATGGTTCGAATATTGGCTAGGGAGAAAAATACTTACATAATAACTAACATACTAACATTTGCCATTAAAAAAAAAGACTCAAATGGATACTATCACACTCTTTTGTTGCGATCCGACTCCTCTAGAGAGTAGAGTATTATGGAGCACTCATTAACAACAAATCAGAGGTGGATATTGCAAGTATATCATAACAAAACACTAGTTTGTTGAAATGACCACCCTTGATTTGCTCACTTTACACTTTGCTCACTTTAGAAGAGTCAAGTTCCATCTTTTGTTAATATGATTCCATTTGAGTCTAAATCTCTCAAAGCTCTGTAAGCTTCCTGACCTTTTCCGAGCACCCCTGTTTACTGAGATCTATAACAATTGCGGTAAAAAGATTCAAGGCATTGTTATTTCTCTTGGGGAAACTTTAAAAGAATCAATTTTGGTTATAACGAGTTGTATGATAAATGGATACATGTTTGGGGGAATTTAAGTGTGTGTTTGGATACATGTTTTGCCAATCCAATTCCGCGTCCCAATGCACGGTTGCCGTGAAAATTCTGAAGCTAGTATATCAAGCTTCTGCGTTGCCGTGGTTTTCAACGCGATTTTATCCAAATCTGACGCCATTCCAAACATACGCTAAGGTTGACTTCGTGGTTGGGATTGAAGAGTTAAGGAGTTGAGTGATAATTGATAAGGAGGTTGAGGGTTCTAATATCTTCGCCCACAACATAACTCTTAACATATGCCACCATTCCAACATTTGTCTTTCCAAAAAAGTTCCATACAAGGTTTGGCTTTAGGCTACAACTCTTGGAAAATTAATTTAAAAAAACTGAGTTTGTTAGAGTATTCTAAAACTTGGTTGTTTAAATTTAATACTGATATTTGCGAAAATTACCCAGTGTTTATTAAAACCTCTAAGGATTTACTTTTGAAAACTATTTCCCCTACTACTAGATTGTTCTTTTAATAGGATATAAGTTAAAGCGTTTCACTAGCATGCTAGAATCTATTATATAGAGTGAATTTGAGTCTGTACGTGGTTTCACAATTTTAGTATAATGCCATTGAGGTGTGGTTATTATCAGACACAGTTAATTTTGCCTTCAACCTTGATTTGATTAGAAGTGGTAAAAAATATCTTTTGAATAGTTCAAAAATGAACACAATTTTACATCATACTTTTAGCTTAAAAGCGTCCAAATATAAATTACTTTGTTTCAAATTCAATTTTAATCAAATCAATTCCTTTATAAAACAATGGTCAGCAAACCCTACTTATGCACATTCAGCAACTACTCATGATTGGCATTATTATTTACTGTTCAATCCAGAGCTTGAGATGTAGTATGCGAAATGTTTAAGATGTAACTGTCTTGTTGCAGATACCATATCTGCTGTAGATATCCTAGTTCGATTTCCAAGTTGTACTTTTGCAGAAATTAGATTATTTATTTATTTATTTATTTTTATATCTATTATCTAACTACTGCTGTTTTATTCTTTATGCAATATGTTCTGCTTCCCTTAATCTAACGTGCTGTTCAATGATTGGTTGTAAAATCTAAACTTTTCGCCATCTTCCTTCTTCACTGCTTGAATTTTGGACTTTGTATTGCAGGACCCAAGGAATTCACTTCTCTATTTTACAGTCTTCAGAGCTGGAGGGTATTTTCATCCTTTTTCCAAGTTTTCCTTTAGTTAATCTTAATTCTCAACTTAGTGTGTGTTTGAATTCAAAATGGAAAGAGTTAACATTGATTTTACCTATCAATCATGATTTTAGTGAAAATCAATATGGTGTGGTGGTTATTTTGAATCAACCTTAATATGATGGTAACACTTTTGCATGAGGTTGAAAATTTTATACCAAGCTTTGCATCAAAGTTGTCGCTTGAGGGGAAATATACAATCATAAATTACTTCTCTTAAAACTTAGCTTTAACTAAATCGGTTCTTCAAAATCATATTCTTTCAAAATTATGTTTATGAAATACTTAGCCAAACACACACTTAGACAAACTATACTGTCCTTATGAAACAGTGTTCTTCTAACTAACTGGTTGTTGTTTCAGGGAATATTTGAGAGATTTGACAAGGATAGGAGTGGCAAAATCGATTCAAATGAGTTGCGAGATGCGCTGTTGAGTTTGGGTTATGCTGTTTCTCCTGTGGTATTGGATTTGCTCGTCTCCAAGTTTGACAAAACTGGTGGCAAAAACAAAGCCGTCGAATATGACAATTTCATCGAGTATGGCTTTGCTACAACTCTTTTTCTTTTATTGGATTTACTTTTATATAATTACAAAGGATTTGGTCTAGGTTTCTTGTTTTTCAGAGGTACCGTATGTTACTTTATTATGACTAAAAAGAGATGAAAGTTGTAACTATAAAGCCTTGGACACTTGTATTTTCAATGAAAATGGACAAAGTAGTACTAGTAATTAACGCAACAGCTAGTTGAAAAGCAGCAGTCATGTTTTTTTAATCCTCCAATTAACCGACAAAAGAACTATACCATTTGATCTCCCAACCCAACCCCTTAACAAATGTTATATTGATTTGTTCATTTTTTTGTTTGTTTATGTCTTTTAGTTTGAAGTCAACTTTTGTTATTTAAACTGGAGAAACCTTCAATAAAGTTGAAATTTTCCCTATATACCAGAACTATGATTTATGTTTATCTTTGTCAGTTTTGGTGTAAAATGGATTGCTAAATTGATTTTCTTCCTTTGTTTGCTGTTGCAGGTGTTGTCTTACTGTGAAGGTGAGCTATTGAAATACACATTTTATAATTTTACCAGTTTCTGCAATTAAAATTACATGTTGCTATTCTTATTGGTGACTGTGTGCTAAAAGAAAATAAACAAGAGTAAAGTTATAGGGTTTTCAGGGCTTCGGTAGCGTAACATTAGACTCTGCTGATAGAATTGCATTCATATGTACATAACAAAACTGTATACACAACCTTTTAAATGTATGCTGTTAGCATGTTATTAAAACTTCTGTGTTGAAAATCATAACATTATTATCACAGATAATGTTTCGTGAATTATGGATATGCGTTTGCTTAGCTTTATCATTAACAGCCATGTGTAACATGAAATTGATTTTCACTTTCAATCTTCTATGGTTTCATGACGGCATGATGTTGTTTTGTTGGTAGTCAACTCTAGAAAAGTAGACATTCCTTTTTGTGATTTTTTTTGTCCTGTTCAGTTGAATACATGAAACATATTCAACCTGGTTTTATATCCTAGAATGAGCCATAAATTTTGTTATAACTTAAGTAGCTATAATTTAATTTATGATATGTTCCTTTTGGCAAAATAAAATATCTGACTTTAGTTTGTGTATTTCAGGGACTGACTGACAAATTTAAGGAGAAGGATACAGGGTATACTGGCTCTGCAACATTTTCCTATGAGGCGTTTATGCTGACTGTCCTGCCATTCCTGATAGCTTAGGATAGTACTGGTGTACATGTGGAGCTGTAATTTGGTTTGGAGATAGATGTGTGTGGTCGAATCAAGTACTTTGGACAGCTTTTAATATGCTCTTGTTTCCTGCTGTTTAGCTTTTAATATGCATTAGCATTTTCCTATCAGTAACCAATCCTAAAATACTAAGTTTTCAGCCTGTTTATAACTTTCTTCTGGTCCTGTACTTGAATGAAGTAATGAAATTGAGTTTCGTAATAATGCTTGGTAGGTGATCGTAATAATGCTTGCTCCGAGCTTTATGCTGATGTTCCTAAATGTTCTATTATGTGATATTTAATGAAAATTAGCTAAGACTTTATATATGAAAAGAAATATCTTTGTATATTTTTGAGAATTAATTTGCATACTGTTAAATTTTACGTTGTCTATAAATTGCAATCATTCGTATGTGAGACTTTAGAAATAATTTAGTTAAAGGACTTCAGAAATAATTATGGTTAAAATTTAAGGTTTTAAATAACCTGATTGTGATTGATTGCTAGTGTAAAATCAACAATGAAGTAAATCATTTTTATATTCAATTTAAGTATAGGTATTCACATCCCAAATGTTCCTTGGTGCAACACACGTTATGATAGCCCCTACACATGAAAATGACATGATGAATACAGCAACAAACGTTAAGAGGGGTGACATGATGTTATTATTTGGAATAATATCATTTACTTTTGTTTGGTTGAAAACCAAAATATTAAAGGTTAAAGAAGACTTGACTGTTCTTGCAAACAATTCTAAATAATTAATTTCAAGAACAACATTGAGTCATGCAAACTGTATGAATAATTAAAATAGAGAACCTTGTATTATTTAACTTCTTTGTCCAAACTTAAACTTCTTGTATATTGTTTTTTCCAAAAGAAACAAGTTGTAAAGCAGATTATCAAAAGAATACCAATATTAGAGTTAATTTCCACCATTGGATTAAAGGAAATATGATGGAACTTGTTGATCCATTGGTGAAAAGCACACTTGTGCACGGTGTAGCACTATTTTGCTTGTACACATTAGACAAAGCCTCCACTTTAAAAAGAAAATCTAAAAAGAAAAAAAAACAATGAAATAGGCCTATGAGAAACAAGCAAGCTTGTTTGGAGTATTCAACCAAGTGGCTCTCAAGAATGTTATTTAACAAGTATATCTTCATCAAGTGTCTTTATTTTCTCTTTTAGCACATTGATCTCAGAGTTTAACAACATATTCTGCTCACTACGTTTCTTCACTTTCTCTCTTACACATCTGAGACTATTGAAGTTGAAGATCACTTTGAAGACAGTTTATCAACTTTCTTCAACATCTGTAACAATAGAACAAGAAAACAAGTTCATTTTTTTCCCAAGAGCTAGGGTATTTAAGTACACGTTTAACTTTCCAATACTAGCAGAAACGAAAGAAAATTTCGAAGTCTATTTACAGACAAGACACTAATAATAACTAAAAATCTCATTTGGCCTTTAATTAATAGTAATAACAGTAGTAGTGGTGGTAGTAGTAGTAGTAATATCGTTTCGAATTAATGAGAAACATGTTCATTATCCTCTCAGATGCTTCTAAACCAAGTTCATTGCAATTGCATTTGTTTGTTTGATTTCATTCATTGCATTAGTTTGTAAATTTTTTATTTTGAATTGGTATTGAAATTTGATGAATGCTTTATTTTTCATCTTTCTTTTGTTCCGCTTATATATTACAATCGACGAGTTTGCATTGCTTGTTTGTGTAAGCCTATTATTGAGTTGTTCTTGTTATGTTTTGTCTTAGGTTTGGTAACATAAAAGCAATTGTCCTGGGAGGTTTCTCCGGATGACAAAAATAAGGGCACGGGAGGACCTCTGAATTTTAGGATTTAGGGGTCATTGTGTTCTGTTAGTAATTGCAGTAATCGGAAATTGGTTTTATTGTTTTGCTTTGTTGTTTGTAATATGAAGTGAAGGATCTTCCCAATTCCTGTTCATGTGAAAAGAAGATGATAACAATGTGTCATACCCCAATTTTTGACCTAAGATTGAATAGTGGGGGTGTATCTTTAATTAATGGGGGTACATAATTGTGTGAACAAAATAAGCACTAGAAAGATATTATTTGGAAATGATAAATTAATTAATTAATTTAATCATTATTTAAAGGTGCTTTCTT
>Ga0315914_1008481_pt1 | contig 13703 bp, 3 predicted proteins | sample MpolenodulesMG_FD_203920 | JGI IMG/M metagenome (GOLD analysis project Ga0315914, IMG submission 203920) | Medicago polymorpha root nodule microbial communities from Los Angeles, California, United States - elongated nodules | ecosystem: Host-associated > Plants > Roots > Nodule | place: USA...
GTACTTACAAAACCTTTACACAGTCCCTCGTTCCTTACTTTCATATCCAAGCTTGGCCTTCATGACATTCACAGTCCAGCTTGTGGGGGAGAATTACCTACTGATATTACTTGACCAAATGTGTAATTAATTGTAATTGATGTAATTGATTGTTACTTGGTCAAATTAGTTTAATATGTAATTAATTGTAGTTATTGTGATGAGCTAGTCTCTGTCTTGTTACCAACGGCTCTATAGTTAGGCTATATAAAGAGAAGGTGTTCTCCCTCTCTAGGTACAGAAACAAATCTCTAATATATCATATCATATTAATACAATTCTCATATATTTCTATTCATTGACTTTTCTCTTTGGTTTGGTAACATCAATACTGGTTGTATCTGTTCAACTCAGTTTTGTTGGCTTTGTGATGACTCTAGCTTCCCTTATATGTTGTTATGTTTGGAAGATCACAGTTGTATAATCTTTGGTCATGCAAACTACATTTGGAAAATTGCTACTTCTAGAGTTGTGACTGTGGAAGTTTGGTTGCAAGTGATCTTTAGGATTTGGAGGTTGTTATTCTTTGTTTGTTGAACCCTACAACACGTTCCTTTTGTTGATATTGGTACATGTTGTTATTTCTCTAAAGTGACTAGCCACTGAAGTGAATTCTAGCATAAACTTAATTTGTGGCATGAAATTTGATTATGATTTGGAATATGGAATGTTAACTGTCACGACCCAATTTCAAGCCATGACCCGCGCATAGGCTAAGACAACTCTTCTTATATTTAGCCTAGCAAGCCTAATACATTGAAACATATACATCTTTCTAAAACCAAGAGCTATTGAAATTTGACGGTGTCTCGTCTATTTTTGTGACATTCCAAGGTATTAAATTAATCATCAACAATGTATGTATAACCATCTCATCATTTGTACACCTCAAAAGAAAATAATGTTTCTGTTCCTATAGTTCAATTATACTGAAATCACAAAATAATAATCATTTCAACACGACTAATATCATTTATCTCTTTTCACTATTTATACATAAACCACATTATCTCTTCGTTGTGGCGAACAGAGATATACCACATTATCTCTTTGTTGTGGCGAACGGAGATATACCACATTATCTCTTCGTTGTGGCGAACGAAAATATGCCACATTATCTCTTCGTTGCGGTGAATGATAATTTTCTCAATTTTTGTTTATATGAGCATGTAACTCATAAGCTACATTGTCTCTTTGTTGTAGCGAACGGTATACTACGAACAATTTAGTTCATAGGCTGCATTATCTCTTCGTTGCAGCAAACAGAGATTATCTATAATTGAGTGCGTTACTCATAGGCTGCATTCTCTCTTCGTTGCAGCGAACGGATATCAATTTTAATACTAAGTAAATTTCATTAATTAAAATATTCAGTATCAATTCAAACATTCACAATCAAAATATATATCTCGTCAATGAAATTACAATCATAACCACAATTTTAAGCAAATTTCAATTTTACAAAACGTGTTCAAGTTAGAAAGCTAACAACATATATTGACATATAAAACAACTTAAAATCAACATGTTTCTCCAAAAAAATAAAATAACTATTGGAGTGAAAATTTACACTAAGTAAATTTAGCCACGCACCACTATTAGAGAGTTTCTGAGACTTGTGTTTGCCTAACCAATACCCTTCTTCTCAATCTCGCTTCAGTCCCCTGTTGCCTCTTTCCCTTTCCTTTCCCCTTCCGAGAACGTGTTTTTCTTTTTTTTCCCCTTCTTTCTAGATGCTTCCCCTTTTTATTATGTTAATTTATTTTATTCTATCACACTTCAGCAGAGTGGGCTTACCCTCTAGATCTTTCTATATGTTAATATTAGTTTTTCTTTACTAGTTATATTCTACAAAACTAGATATGATATTATACATACAATTATATATACAAGTATACATTAATAAATTGTTGTTACTATTGAACTATGACTTTCCGAGATAAAATACATACAAATTTATTTGGATTTATACTTATTTATATATATTATTATTATTATTTGTTTTTTTTTAACAAAATATACATAATATCATATAAGTCTAATATGTTAGTATTTGTATTGTAAGTGATAACTTAATACAATTTTCCTAAAATTGGAATTTAATAGTACACCCCCTACAAAATTTAAGCTTGTACGTAACAGTCTTATGTCCATCATTAACTTAAAAGAATATTTTTATCAAAATTAAAATTTGAGGGTATTACATTAACTTTGGTTTTGGATTAGAGTTGGTTCTAGATTTATCCAAAGCTATATTGCTGCTATGTTAATTCACTCTACTGATTTGTGAGTTAAACTCATTGCTGAAGATGAAATGGTTCTCTATTTTTGCTATGTGGACAAGGCTGCACTGTCACTTTTCTTGTTTGTCTACAATTGTGAATATTTTGAAGAAAAAGTTGAGTTCTTAGTTGGAAGCCTTTGATTGATTGCCTTCTATTATGTTCCTGGATCGTTGATGAAGCTTTTATCTACTACTTGTCAAATTGTGATTCTAATGGGTGTTTTTTCTCTACCGATGAAGATGTTCTTGGATTTTGGCTACCAAAATTTGGCGTGGTAGATGTCTTTTGTTGCATCTGGTTTTGTTGTTTGTTGCTTTGAGCATCTAGGTTGAAGACATGTAGCCCATGGTACCTTGGTGTTTGGTTTTCTTATGTTGCATTATCTCGTTTATGAGTACTTGCTACTGTGCCTATTGGCTTATGTCAATAGTTACTCCAGTTGTGTTTGACACTATGTGGTTACTGAAAGTCTTTTATGTTTTGCTTGTTGTTCTGTTTGGAGCCTATCCTCTTTGCAGGGATGTATTGCAAGCCAGCATTCAGTAATTTTCTTCATCCTCTCTCTTATTAGCCTATGATGGCTTTGATTCTTGTATTGTACTTTTGTTCATAATGGTAAAGCCATGTTGATAAGCTTCCGTCATGAATGGTTAAGAGTTGTTGTGCTTATGTCCAAGGATGGTTAAGCGTCATTATTGTTCTTCTGTCTTGAGTGATTGAGAACTCTTCATGGTTAAGCGTTGTGCTTTAAATGACTTTGTTGATGTTTGCTTCTACTGGATGGTGGTTAAGCGTTGTTTTGTTGTTTCTTCCCCCAAGCGGTTAAACCTTGAGTTGTGGTTTCCTCTTGTTGGATAAGAATTTGGTTATTAACTATGTTCTTGGCCGATGTGTTTCCGGCATCTCTTCTTGTAATTTCTTTTGTTTGTTGTACGTTTGTATTTCTCATCCCAAGTTGGAAGTGTTGTGACCATGGTTGTCAAAATAGCGACTTAAGTTCCAAAATTCAGGTTTTTGCGACTTTGCATAGCTCCCACGATTCAAATCCAAAGCAGAATCCCAAAAATAGGCAAAATCATATCAAACTCACAGGATATTTTTTGGTCATGTAGTATGGCGTCACGTTTGTTTCTCTTTTGTAAATTCATCTTTATTAGTTATATTTTTTTAATTGATTAATTTGGTGTTTTAGATTGAAGTTCTATGAGAAGGAATTGACATTTCGATGTTCGTGATGGTCTTAAGCTGCAAATTCTTGATTTTGATGGTTATAATAATGTCATGTGTTGATAAAATGCTATTGAGAACACATTGCAATGATTAGGTGTCATGTATTGTTGAAATGGTTTCTTATTGTTTGTAGTTAAAATACTAGAGAAACGAAACATATGATATATAGTTATGAGGAGAAGAAGCTACAACTATTAGATATTTGAATAACCGTTCTGATGCAAGTAAAGAGTGTTTTACATAGGTAATGTCTAAGACAAACAAAGAAGAAAAAAAGTGCAAATACCCGGTCAAGAGGTAGAAAACTTGATTAATTATATTTGAGAAACATTTTATTTAATTTTTTTCTTTTATGAGTTTTCTAGCCAAACGAATCTGCAGACGTTTGGAATTGTCTTTGGGACGACTCTTATCTTTGGGATTGTAAAGACCGCCAACCTCCGTTCTTTGTCTTCCATGTCGTTGCTTCCATTTCAATATGAGATTTAGATTGTCTTCTTCTTTGAGCAAAAACTATCATTCCAACAATAGATGCTAGCATGAGACATGAAACTACAGCCACAGCAAAAATAACCAACGTTGATTTCTTTGACTTTTGAGTCGGTATCGGTAAAAATTGTTCCATGGGAGATATAATGGGTTGTAGATTCGATCCAAATAGATTATTATTTTTATCACTTGTTTTGAGAATTTCGATTCCATTCAACGTAACATCACGATATCGTGTGTGCATAGTATCTGGTAATCGTTGTAGTTTGATTGAAAGATTAACTCTTTTAATTTGAGAGCTTCCTCTTTGAGAGTCCATAGTCACAACATAATCCTTATGAACAGGAACCATACGAGCACCACTCCATCTTATAACATCAGCTCTTTCCTCAGCCAGAGTGTTAGCTATAAAAATCTGAAAAACTCTATCACCTGGATTCTTGATATTCATATCAAACTCACAAAAATGTAACCTTACTATATAAGTGAAAGATGAATCAACTTTGAAATTCCAAGTTACGTTGTAATCCTTTGTGGCATTCATTCCATAACTTCTTGCAGTTAAGTATACACTTTCTGGTGCAGTGTAATTTGGAATGGTATTTTTTAAATAGTTTAGATGATGTGCAAAGTCTTTTGATACACTAAGTGGATACTGTTTTTCCAAGTAACGGGGAAAATCGTTGTCCCAATTACGAAACATACCTGTATCGTTACTTGGTGGAACATCATTATCACCAACATTAATTCTATAAAGCATCTCCAGAGCTTTGTCGTTATGAATTTGGTATTCCGTATTGTGTAAGTCAAGTGATTTTAAATGATAATTTGTGTCACTGAGGTTTGTGTAATAGAGAAAAGAAGGCATAGACACGACTTCGATTCCGTTAATGAAAGCATAATTAACATTTGATTGGTTTATGTTGCTAGGAATGAAGGTTATGTTTAGCTTCTCATTTGGTTTGGTTTGGATGCAATACTCTTTGACGATATGATTCTCATCATCATGAAGCCAAAGTGAAGGGTTGAAGTTTTTAAGAAGGGTAAGTTTGTTGTTTACCTCAACAGAGAAAAAAGCATTGGTTGGTTCAAAATTTTGATACGATGTGGGGTAAAAATGAAGGCGAAGAAAAATAGGGGAATTAGCGATGATGTTAGAAAATGAGTATGTGAAATTTGAGAGAGAGACACGTGCGGTTGTGAATGGAATTTGAGTATTTGAGAGGGAATTAGGTTGTGTTTTAAGAGATTGGCTTGTGGTTTTTGATTCAATGAAAGTAAAGAGATTTGTGTTATCAATATTATCACCAACCCAAATTCGTTTATCTAAGGCAGTGTTTGTTGAGGAACCACAGTTGATGGCTAAATTGTAATCAGGGTTGTATGAGTTAGCAACTAGAGGGAAAAGTAGCAAAAGTAGAGATAGTAATAGTAGGATACTTTGGTTGTGAAATTTATTGTTTATGGAGTTTGGCATAGTTGTGTGAGAAGAGAGTGTGAAGAAGAGTAGATAATTTGTTTGTTGGTGAGGTCTGTGAGATGCTAGAAGTTGCATATTTATTTAGAGGTGGGCAAAGGAAATTTCTGTGAATCAACACTAAAGACTAGTCGTTAACCAGTTTGAAATGGTCAAAAGATCTCCTTAGAAAGCATTTTGGATTACACAATTGTGGAAAGAAAACACTCATTTAGTTTCCGTAATAATTGAAACAACCATCAAATATTAAGTCACGAGAAGGAAATAAAAAAAATACACTCCTTTTATGTCATTAAGTGACATATTTAGTTTAATAATGATGATTAAGAAAAGACAATAGTTACATATGAAAATGAAAATTTGTAGTTAACATTAGTTTTTAGTTTTTAGTTTTTAGAGAGAAACTCTACATTGTCTCGAATTCTTCTCATCCTTCTTCGTCATCCACCAAACAGGTGGTTTTTGGCAATTTTTTGGTTTGAAATCACCCCTCTACATTATATATTTCTATTCTTTTATCGAAATTGTGGTTTTTAACTAAATATGTTTTTCCTTCTTTAGTTTTGTCATCAGCATGAGGCGTTGTTTTGTTCGTCGTCTTGGTGAGTCATTGGTTGGTTTTCACGTCTTGTTGTGTTTCCTTGGTTCAGATTGAAATATTAACTTGACCTTTACACAGTCAATAAGTGACCTAACCATCAATGTTAAAAATTCTGAGGCATTGGTAGGGGAGTTTAGGACTTTACTTCAAACCGTGTCTATGCAGGCTGATCACGAGGATCAATGTCGTTGGAAGTTGGATTCAACTGTTGGGTATACAGTTGGTGGTGTGTATCAGTTCCTTACTAGCTATGTTCCCGATACAACTTCATAGGATACCAATATTTTTCCCATAAAGTGTTCCCTTGAAGGTATTGGTGTTTGCGTGACGACTCTTCCGTAATAGATTGCCAACTAAAGATAATTTAATTTGTTGTGGTATTAATCATAATGAATCTCAACTTTGTATGAGTGGTTGCAGTGTCCGGGAAACGACTTCCCATTTGTTTCTAGATTGTCGTTGCTTTGTGTCCATTTGGTATCTTGTTCGTAACTGGTAAGAATTTATGGGGTTGATCTTGCCGATATCAAATTTATTCAATTTGGCAATATAGCAAGTGAATCAAAAGCGCGACGCTTTATTATGCAATTAATCTAGTTTTCTTACGCTTGTGAAATTCAGAAAGAAAGAAATAACAAAATTTTTAACAATAAGAAATGTTCAACTGTTTAGATTCTGGAGAAGATTAAGTCTCATTCTTTTTTACGGCTGAAAGCAAATTACGCAACTTTTCGAAACATATATTTACAAGAAATTATTTCTATTCATGTATTTCATTACTTTTGCTTTTGAGTTTTTTTTCCCCACTGTATACCTTTTAATTTCTTTCCCATCTCTAATCCATGATTCTGACACACGCAAGTAAGATTATAACATAATTTGTCAAACTCCACAGTCGTTTAGTTTAAATATTTGTTTATAATAGCATTTGATAGATTTCCTAATTAACCGGAAAATAAAACGATATATAAATAGGTGGTTGCGTCTCATATGGTTAAAAATGGCAAAATGTCTTTGGGTAGAGTGTAATGATGTTTTCTGTAAAGATAAAGTTGTAAATGCTTTAGAGGTGGTCGATCATATAAAACGTCCAATGTAGTAAAATTTTGTTTTGTCAGATTAATGGTTGAACCCCATTCCATGTCTTCAAAGCATGTAATTTCTTAACTTATTATAATGGACTTCGAGTACCCTTTGTCCTCGATTTCAATTTAATAAAATCTTGCTTTTATATATATATATATATATATATATATAAACATATCTAGCTCGAGTGAAGACAAAGACTTGGTGAAGTCTTTGGAAACATTTGGCATCAAATTAATTTAAAACAGAGTCACGGAGAAAGCTCCAAAACTGTCTTTTTTCTATATAGAAATTGAGCAATTTGTTAATTTGTAGACCGATTCTTCATGACCACACGCAAGAAGAGTAGAAAGACAATTAGCATGTTAAGTTTTTCTACAAAAAATAGTATTCTCTTTAAAAAAAAATAAAAAAATCACGTGTTTAGAAAAATATTGATTGCTCCTAATGTTTTATTTATAAAAATTAGGGTGGTTTTTAGGATCAAGCACCTCTCTCATGTACTATTCTAACATTTAAAAACATTTTAACACCTTAAGAGAGAATAGATAAAGAGAATGACGTGATATGTTATTGATGTGATGGAAAAAGAAAGATGAAAAAATACGATGTTGAATTAATGTATAAAAGTTAGAGGGTTCAAATAAAAAAGTTGTTAGATAAAATGAACTAATATGATCTAAGAGAAATGATATTTATAGAACTATTTTGTGCTAGAAAAAGAGGAAAGTAAAAGTTGTTAGAAAATTATCTAAGAACGATTGTACAAATGTATTTTATTTTTTTTGATAAAGATTGTACAAATGTTATTTTCCATGATCTAGTAGTCATAAACACACTAGATCTAGTCTCATCAAAATCACATTATTTCTCTGTCCTCTTAACTGCTTCATCCTAGTCAGGAAGAACCAATATACCATACTCTTGGATTCCGAAGGTAGTGAAGAAAAGTTTAGGTAAACAATAGTATTTCTTCAAATTCATTTTAACAAAGAATTTTGTTGTTTATCAGATCATTTAACTTCATTTGAAAGGTTTGAACACCAGTTTAAATGATGTATATAATATGATAAAGTGAAGATGGTTTGGTCCTTGCAAACATATCATATTTCTTTTAGTTCTGGTAATTCTTTTTATTAAATTTTGTCTTTCCAACTATATCCCCGTTTTTCTTTTGGCCCGTGTTTGGTTTTTGCTATAAATAGGCTTGCATCTTCAACAATTTCATTCATTTTTCACTTTCCATCTTTTTTTACTTTTTCTTAAACATTTATAGTTTTTTAGGAGTGTTTATGGTGTCATGATCATTGCTGACCATTCATAGAATCCCTGCAATTGCTTTGCAATTTATGCGTGGATTCTACGACGGTCAATAAAGACCTTTGACATCAAATACAACACGAAAAATGAAGTACGTGAAGTTTCGGATTTTAGAATTCAGACAAAGAGTACTTTCAGGAAAAATTATATGGCGCGCGAGAATGACATAGGATGGGAAAAGTAAATCCTAAAATAATTTTGTTTAATTAAGGGGTTTTAATTGAGTGGGCACGATCGGGGCTTTTCAAATGTGGTTTTGATGTTTGGGGCTTTATTGACACCCCTAGTCAAAGCTGATATGAAAATATGAATCAAACAAACACCTAATCAAGATGGCAAAGACAAACAACGCCGCACAAACACGACAAATAAAACGTCGCATTAAGATGACGAAATCATTAAATAAAAACATAAATCGATGTGAAAATCACTTATTTAAATGAAAGGGAAGGGGGAAAACGATTTAGGGAAGGAGAAAAATCGATGTGCACAAATCTTAAACGACTATTATTTTGAAACGGCGGTAGTACATTAAAAAGATAAGTTTTTAAACTTTTATGATATTGATAGCGTAATTTCCAATATTAAATTTCTACATTTAGTTTCTTATTTTGTAATTTTTTTTTTCATATGAATGGAATTAAATTTTTTAGGATAATTGTTACTCCTTATTCAACCTATGCTTTATTTCCTCCTTTTGGGTCACATCAAACTTGCTATCCTCCCCACTCATAACCAATTTCAACGCAAGCTCTAAAGTTCCAACCACATCACTCATAGACATCCGTTCATTTCCATCACCAAGCAAACAACTCAACACCATTTGACAATAACATTTCAAACACTCACTTGTTATAGAGTCCTTTATGAACGGATCCACCATCTCTTCAACTACCACACCATCATTGTAACATTTTTTGAACAAAGCAACCATGCTCACTTTTTTCTTATCCAATGAATGATCCAAAGGTGGTCTGGCACACAACACCTCGAGTAGCACAACACCGAAAGAGTACACGTCAGACTTTAGAGTCAACCTGTTTCGCAGGTAGCATTCTGGATCCAAATATCCTATACTACCCTTCACCATAGTGCTGACATGAGTCATTGATATCCCCGTTGGTCCTACTTTTGATAACCCGAAATCAGAAACCTTAGCAATCCATTTTTCATCCAACAATATGTTTGTACTCTTAACGTCACGGTGTATGATATTGTGCTTCGCACCTGCATGAAGATAATGCAACCCCCTTGCAGCACCTAATAGAATCTCGAGTCTTTGATTCCACCTAAGAGGTTCATTACCCGAACCATAGAGATGTTCACGGAGAGTGCCACGTTGCATGAAGTCATAAACGAGAATCATCTCTGCATCTTCGTTGCAATATCCAATGAGGGAAACCAAGTGAATATGACGAAGCTGAGAGAGCATCTCGATTTCATTCATGAATTCATTTAGACCTTGTTGAGAGCCTGGTTTACGACGTTTTATTGCAACAGGTGTGATTTCATCAATATAACCTTTGTATACGCTGCCGAACCCTCCAACTCCAATGATAAAAATATCTTCGAAGTTGTCTGTAGCTGCTCTTATCTCCGCTATTGTAAAATAGCGGCACAAATGGGATGGTAAGGTTGAGGAACCATCTTTGTTTGTCTTCCATGAACTTTCTTCCATTTGAAGATTAGATTCAAATCTTCTTCTCCTTCTGGCATAAACTATGATTCTTACAACCAATAGGAATGCCAGCAAGAGACATGAGCCTCCAACCACAGCAACCATGAGTGTGGTTGACTTCTTTGACTTTGATTGTTGATTTGGAGGTGATTGTTTGATGGGACTTAAACCTGCGAGATTGTTATTTTTATCATTTATTTTGAAAATCTCGATTCCATTAAGAGTGACATCACTGTATTTTGTAAAGATAGATTCCGGTGCTCGTTGAAGCTTGATCGAAAGATTAAATCTTTCAATTTTAGAGCTTAATCCTTCTTGAGAGTACAAAGGCACAGCATAATCCCTATGAACAGGAACCATACCAGCACCACCACTCCAATGAAGGACGTCAGCATTTTCTTCAGCCAAAGTATCATGTATAAAAATCTGAAAAACTCTATCACCTATATTTTTTATATGCTGATCAAACTCACAAAAATGCAACCTTACCATATAAGTAAAACCAACATCAACTTCGAAATTCCAAGTTACATTGAAATCCTCTGTCTCATCCAATCCACGACTTCTTGCAGTTAAGTAAACAGCTTCTGGTGCAGTGTAATTTTGAATGGTATTGTTTAAATAGTTTAGATGATCACTTCCATAAACACTTGATACACTAAGTGGATATTGTTTCTCCAAGTAAAGAGGAAAATCATTGTCCCAATTGCGAAACATACCTGTATCATCACTTGGTTGAACTTCGTTGTCACCAATGTTGACTCTATAAACCATCTCCAAAGCTTTATCATTACGAATTTCGTATTCACTGTTGTCAAAGCCAATTAAATTGAAATGATAATTTAGGTCAGCTGGGTTTGTGTAATAGAGAAAAGAAGGCATTGACACAACTTCGATTCCGTTAACAAAAGCATAAAAAGGATTCAATTTGTTTATGTTGTTCGGAATGAAAGTAATGTTTAGCTTCCCACTTGGTTTGATCTGAATGCAATATTCTTTGGTAATTTTTTCCATCTCATCACGAAGCAAAAGTGAAGGGCTGAAGTTTTTAAGAAGGGTAAGATTGTTGTTTACTTCGACAGAGAAAACAGCATTGGAGGGATCAAAGTGTTGGTATGAAGTTGGGTCAAAATGAAGACGAATAAAAACAGGGGAAGTCGTGATGCTAGAAAATGAGTATGTAAAATTTGAGAGAGAGATACGCGCGGTTGTGAAAGGAATTTGGATATTTGAAAGGGAATTAGGAGATGATTTAAGAGATGGATTTGTTGTTTTTGGTTCAATGAAGGTAAAGATATTTGAGTTATCAATATGATCACCAACCCACATTCGTTTATCTAAGGCAGTATTGTTTGTTGAGGAACCACAATTGATGGCTAAATTGTAATCAGGGTTGTATGAGTTAGCAATTAGAGGGAACAAAACCAAATAGATAAATAGTAGGGTGATTTTAGTGTGAAATTTTTCGTTTATGAAATTTGTCATAGTTGTGTGAGAATAGAGTGAAGAGGAGTAGATTTTGTTTTTCTTGTTTAGTGTTAGGATGCTTGAAGTTGCATTTATTTATTGTTATATATACATTAGATTGAGAAGTAGAAGGGAAATTTGTGTCAAACAACACTAGACTTTGTCATGAAATAGACTACTTTGAAATGTTCATATGACATCTTTGGGAGACTAATATGAAATCGACTACTTTGAAATGGTCCGAGGATGTCTTTGGGAAGCATTAAGATCACATCATTTATTTATTTTACTAAATTAAGAAGTCATAGATAGAATTATTGGAGCATTTTAGAGTGTTATTGAAATTGAGCTGATTTCTTGCAAACCATACGGCATTGACAATGTTGACGATGGCTGACAAAACTGCAACTTTTCTTTGAGGAGATCATTGTCTTTCCATTACCTACCACATCTCTACTGAGTTTTGAATAGGAGAAATCTGAAGAGTGTTAGTAATCCAATTCCAAATAGATCTAGCATACACACATTCAAACATAATGTGTTGACTCGTTTTCAGCAGCCTTCATGCACAAACTTCAGATTAGCAGCCACATTCAATCTTGAAATTAATCTCAACCCATAATATGATTCGAATTAATTTGGTAAAAAAAATGTTGATTCCAGTCATATGAGAATAGATTTTTTGTTTAATATGAGAACTTTTACCATTTCTGATACTGAGGTTTCTCTGCACTTGAAAAAAAGTGGGACGCAAATAATTAGTCTAGTATTATATGTAGTTTTTCAACTAAGGAAGATGCGTATTATTTACAACACTGATAGTTCAAGGTCGAGATATTGTTGGCCAACAAATTAATGTAACCTGTGAGGTACAACAATTATTACGAAATAATCGAATTAGAGCTGTTACTATGAGTGCCAATCCTAGTTGGAATTTTCATCATGCTTGGAGGGCCTATTAACAATTTAGGTCTTGTAGCTACTTGCACAACATCTCTTTTTCATAAATCCGCGCCTGCCTTTATAAATTTGGATACAAAATTATTCATTTACGAAATTAGAGTTTGCATTTATACTAGCACAACATCTCCTATATAAACCAAAAAGTTGTGATTCGAATCAACCTAGTCAATGATTCAAATCACCTTTGTATTTTTGGATCATGATTGTTAATCAGAGAGTCATAATTTAAATCAACCACTTAATGTGATTCAAATCAACTTGATAAAAAATGATTATTCGAACCCACCTAATACTGTGATTTAAATCATGCACATAATTTCTCAGATTTTTAATGCATAAGAATTGTTTGCTCATAACCGTTCCTATAAACCTCTGATTCATTCTCATGTTAATACTTGAACATTCATTTCTCTTTGAACTTTGTGTTATGCATATCAATGACTAGTGGCAGACCTTGGTTAGCTCATGCTTTAGTTTAAGCAAATGATATCAAGGTTATCTAAATTCATGAAATTTCAGTATAATATCAACTCACAAGTCCCTGAATGCCATGACCTTTGAACCTAGGAACCAGTAGAATGAATATGTCCTTCACGGAAAGTTTTGCTTCAAAAATGATGCCAATGAAATTGCCATGCTAGACTTATTCTAGAAACTTAACTGGCTTAGTAAACAGTAAACAAATAACATCTTATGGTTAACCGGTATTACTCGGTCGTTAATAAGCAACACAAAGATGAATTGAAGTAAAAAGAAGTCATCTTGAAAGGTCACACATATATGCATCTATAAAATCAAAGGACATAAATACAAACAATTTGATGCAGAAAATATACTAGAAGACACCAAGAAGAGCATATAATGAGATAAAATTTGGAGTTTGTGATTTTACGTTACGGGAAGTATTCAGGCTATATCACCATTACAATCAAGGTGGAGATTGTTGGGTTTGATTGTCAAGTTTCTTGAATAAAGAAGGAGGTTAAAAAATATTAGTTATTGGAAAAGTCTCACGTCGCTTAGTTTGGTGAAGCAAGGGGAAGACCAATGCTATATATTGAATCTATG
>Ga0315914_1008482_pt1 | contig 13703 bp, 7 predicted proteins | sample MpolenodulesMG_FD_203920 | JGI IMG/M metagenome (GOLD analysis project Ga0315914, IMG submission 203920) | Medicago polymorpha root nodule microbial communities from Los Angeles, California, United States - elongated nodules | ecosystem: Host-associated > Plants > Roots > Nodule | place: USA...
CTAGAGGCCTAGGGTTTACAAAGGGGGGAACTTGAGGGTTGAGTATCTTTGTAAGGAGGGTCTCTAGGGTTGGGATAAACATTGTAATCACCTTGGGTAGTGAGATTACATCATTGGAAGGATCTAAAGCTTCCTTTGTGTATTTTCTAGTAAGATTCATATGAGAGTGGTGAGGGAAACAAATGATAGAGATTAGGTAAAAGGTTGATTTCTTGTAACCTTTTGTAACATCTTCTCATAGTGGATTGGAGAGCTGCTCTCTCCCCCATAGTAGGTCATATTGGACAGAACTGGGTTACCATCTTGTGTGTGTTTGTTTATTTCCTTTAAGCTTGCTTATCTCTATGCTTGGTTAGTGTTTGTGTCATTGTTTTACCTCTTGTGTGTGTTGTTGCTTGAAGACACTTAGACCTAAAATTACCACTACCTTTTGCTCCACACATCTTTGTTTTTCATTGGTGTGATATCAAACAAGAATTTCACAACAGTGTATAATGGAAATGGAAAAGTGACTAAGGAACAAGACAATAGGTGCTACTTCTCCATTTCTATTTAGCTTCACGGTAAGCAGTGTCAATGCGGACAAATAATTATAGACTTAGTTACTTAGACACTATTAGTGTGCACCCATTTACGTGAACAAGCTGAACCACTACTTAAGATTCCACTTCCACATGAATGGAAGTGATGTACAACTTTTTTCTGATATTGCCATAGTAGAAGGAGTCTTAAATATATCGTGAGAAATAAAATAAGTTGACTATATTAACCAAGAACAAAAGTTTCCAAACACAATTTATTTAAAAAGCAAACTAACATGTTACCAATTAAGTATATCCATACTAATATAACATATCCTTATTAAACAAGATAAATGCTTAGTAACAAAACAAATGACTGCGTTTTTTGCAATTCAAATTATAATAAAATGAATTTAAGTACATGCAAGATTAATTACAAAATTAATTTCCACGCTAATTCGTCATTATCATGTACTCCCTCCAGAGTAGTAGGTGTGTATAACCTATTACTTATTTGTTACAAGTATGAATTCTATGAATCCAAGGAATATAGACACTTCCAGTAAAAAAAGAATTATAGACATCTGGATAGTTTAGTTTTCCTTAAACAAATCTAGGGTACGAAAATAGTCAAAATATATTTTATGGTGATGTGTAAATAAACACAAAGACAAATTGACAATCACTTTCAATGTTGCTGTGTAGTGTAGAATACAACACACATGTGATGATCCCCATTAAAAGCCACGTTGTGAGAGGTCAATGTCTATTGGGTCCCATGCATGATGTGCAGATTCCACTGTGGAGATTTTGATTGGCCATTTGGTAAGGTTGCCCTCAATTCTTCTTGGTTGCTTGCCCTCATGATATTGCCTTTTTTGTTTGACTAAAAACGGTATATATAGAGGAAAAAATTGTTACAAGATGACGCGTGTGGTTAATCTCATGCGTTCACGTGATTTCAATATGGTGAATCCCTTCTAAGGTGGGTTGACCCGGTTGGTACGAAATGCGGGGAATGGTGTAAAATGAATGTGTAAACCCTTTGTGTTACGAGGGGACAAGACATATGGGTGAAGCTTATGTTCCCTTTTGATAAATTCGAGGTAATTTATCTCTAATGATAAGGATGATTTGATTTAAGAACGAAAATATGAAGATCACATATTAAATGAAAGAGATAATTTTTTTTGTTGATGTTTTTGTGATGAATGATAACCAATTGTAAGAAAAAACTTATCAACAAGGCTTCCGTTATCTATTGATGAATTGAGAGTAATTTACCTCTAATGACGACTATGATTCAATTATAAAACGAAAGAGATGAAGATCATATCTTTGGATATGAAGAAGTTGAATGTTCTTGAGATGAAAATGATAACTTGTTGTAATAATAAAGATAAAGAAAATGAGTTTTTTCATTAATAGGAGTTAATTACCCCAATTAACCGAGAAGTAACGTAGGAAAAACCGACATATAACATATTGGGAGTGAACCTTTTAGGTTATTACACAGTAATCTTTAAAAAAAAGAGAGGTTATTACATGGTAAGAAAACAATGAACAACAAAGTTCTTCCCTGGCATTAACTATCCACAAGACATGGGATGATAAGACAACACTCTATCTACTTAATTAACTCTCAATTAAACTAACAAATATTTTTTCTTTGGAAAATTGGTTTTGCATTTCCCTTTTTTTCTTTAGGAAGTCTAAGCATTTCACTCTTAATGTTAAGGATGTGACTAATGAATATGGAAATTGGGATAACGAGTTCTTGTTTCAAAATCTTCCTGAAAACATTGCGACTAAAGTGATTGCACTACCCACGCCTATTGAGGCTGATGGTCCTGACATCATTGGGTGGAGAGGAACTAGTATGCATCAATTCATAGTTAATAGTGCTTACAATTTGCTTGTTCAGGACCAATCTACTGTGGATGGTGATTGAAAAATTCTTTGGGGATGGAGGGGACCTCATCGTATTCAAACTTTCATGTGGTTAGTTGCTCATGGTCGTATTCTTACAAACTACCATCGTAGTAGGTGGGGTACGGGTGTTTCGGCTACATGTCCATGTTGTGGAAATGTTGGCGAAATTGTTCTTCGTGTGCTTCGTGATTGCAGGCCGGCGTCTCAGGTATGGATTAGACTTATGCCTTCTGATTGGATAACTAATTTATTTTCCTTTGTTGATTGCAGGGATTGGGTTTTCAAAAACCTTAGCAAAAGATCGATTAGAGTTTCTGAGTTTTGGTGGCAGACAACTTTCATGACTATATGCTGGCATCTGTGGACTTGGAGAAACAAAGCTATTTTTCAAGAAGGATTTCAAAGACCAGATAACCCAACTTATGTCATCCAAAATTTCATTATGGGCCATTGAAGAAGTTGCTCAAGATCATTTGCAGAAAAATCCTCATCATAAGGAAATTATGTACATTGCCGAAAAAAGATCGTTGGATGGATGGGTGAAACTTAATTGTGATGGATCATGCAAAGGTAATGGTGAGCTTGCAGGTTGTGGCGGGCTCCTCTGATAATCTGATGGCACGTGGATCAAGGGCTTTAGCCGCAAAATTGGAGCTTGTGATGCTCTGCATGCTGAGATGCGGGGTCTTTATCTGGGGCTGGATATGGCTTGGAGAGAGGGTATATCTCACTTGATTGTTGAGAGTGACTCAAAGGTGCTTATTGATATGGTTACTAACAATTGTAAGATCAATGGAACCATTCCTTCTTTGGTTCAGCGTATTCAAGAGATCCTTCGGCGAGAATGACATACTCAAGTTATTCACACTTGGCGTGAAGGCAACAGATGTGCTGATTGGCTAGCCAATTTTAACTTATCTTTGAATTCTTGGAATGTGGTAGTTTTAGAGTCTCCTCCTAATGAGCTTCAAATCCTCATGTTTGATGATATTTCTGGAGCGTGCATGCCTAGAAATATGCGATTAGCTCCTTAGTTTTGTGCTTCCTTCTTTTGGGCCCTAGGCCCTCTTTTGTAACAAAAAAATAATATTAGAATCTCTACCAAACATCTCATACAATTATATATACCGGTGTAGATAGGATTACTCATGAAAATATTGAGAGACGAAAAATTCTGTCTCAACAACTTCACTTCAACCTTGGTTTTTTGTGTCTTTTAAAAAGATTATGTAAACGGAGTTCATTATAAAACTTTCAAAACGAGCTGGTGTAGTAATCTAACGTGAAAAAAAGTTTGTGACAGGTGAAATGTCATAAATTATTGTCTCCTTCGATCAAGTATTTCAGTAAGTCCAAAATTATCTTATCTACAATGTCATCTCTGATTCGAACTTGATCTCTGCATAGTGGCTAGAAGCTTACATCTCAAAAGAAAAATAAATGAATTGTTTGGGATTCGAACTCAATCCTTACATATTATAATATATTGTCTCTATCAATTCAGTTAAGAGTTAAACTCACAGGACCAATGCTATTTAATTTTCTTTTTGAATTAAATTAAATCAAAAGCAACATTCTCAACCAGAAAGCACTAATTCTTTTAAATGGTACATTAGATCCAAAAGTTTCATTAATTTACAACGCAACAAAATGGGGTACAAAAGCCGCCATTTCTATCCTACAAGAGCCACACCCATTTCGGGTATGAAATGAAATATTGTTTCCAACTTGCCATTGCTCTGACTTTATTACGCACACAACTTAGTACAGCACTCACTCACTTTGCACAAAAAGGGTAAATACTAAACACAATGAAATTAAAGATACATGCATATTTGTGCATATTACAAAGAAAGAAAGAAAAATGCATCATATCATATCTAATAAGACCAAGGCCAAAGAGCTTGATGATGATCTTCCTCTTGAAATCCATAACTTGATGAATTATGTGGCGGGTCGGAGTAATTCACATCTTCAAGTTTTGTAAAAATGTAAGGAGGCAATAAATTGTCTTCTTCATCTTGTGATAGGTCCGATTGATATTCATGTTCAAATACATACGAAGAATCACCTGTCTCTAACACTCCATCAGTGTAACGTGGGCTGTCACAATCCAATATGTCACTCCTTGCTGAACTAATGTCTTCAAGTTTGTTATTATTATTAGAAGCCTCAACAATTGACAATTTGGATCCTTCACCCTCAGAAACTGAATCAACCAAAGGCTTATTCATTGGTGGTTCCTGCAAGAATTCCTTTGTTTCACTTTCACCTTGTTTGAATTTTCCCTCTTGTTTCTCTCTTGCAAGTACCTTTTCAGTTAGGCTTGCCACCTGTATTGAAACATCACAAAACAAGAAAATCACATGTCATCAAAGTTGTCCAATAGTTTTATGTGAACCACAATTTCACGAATTTGATTAATTTACCTCAGATTGCAACCTATCTTTCTCCTTGAGAAGGTTGTCATAATCTGTCTTAAGAGACTCATAACTATCATTAAGAGAATCATAATCCTTCTCAAGCTGTTTGGTCTTCCATCTTGCACGACGGTTTTGAAACCAAATAGCAACTTGCCGTGGCTGCAAACCAAGGTCTTTAGCTAGCTTGGTTTTCCTCTCTGGTTCAAGCTTGTTGTCCTCCTCAAAGCTTTTCTCAAGAAACTGAACTTGATCCACTGAGAGACGCCGTTTCTTCTCGGATTGATGAAAGTACTCATCCATCTCATCTTCTCCGTTTTCGTCAAGATCAAATCCACCCAAGAAAGACCTGTTGCACCTTTTCCTTCCTTGAACATCTTCAAAACTCACCATAGATCTTGAACCTATTCAAAAACAAAACAAAAAAAGAAAATATCATCCACTATTTTATTAAAATTACATGAATAAAATAGTCAACTTTTCAAATAAAAGTCTGCGACCGCGATCTGAATTATATTATCAGTGGTTTTGATGTCAAATATCGTGATACCACCATTTATTTAAAATCTTGAAACTAGTCAAAATTTTAAAGAAAGATCCGCGATTGCAATTTGAATTGCAACATCAATGTTTTGATGTCTTTAGGACCGCATCGGCCTATATTAATTTTTACAATATCAAGGATCGCGAACAAGTTGAATTGAAAAAGATTAAGAGAGATATGCAAAGAGACAAAGAAAAAAGATAACTAACCAAAGAAAGAAGCAGAAGAAGAAAGGAAAAGAGAATCAAGAGGTTGTTGAGAAGAGTTTCCACGAGGAGTTTGTTGTTGATTCTGAAGCAAAATATTCATATTCATATTTGCAGGACCATTTGAAAAAACTCTCCCACCCGCCATAAATATATATTTATCACAAAGCTAAATTCAACCAAAGTTAAACTTTTTCTTATATCTTAACGTGCCATAATAGCTATATAGCTACAAACTAGCTAGGAATGAATGAGTTAAAGATCTAAGACTTATGGCGAAAGAAGCTGGTGATGATGATTTCAGTGATGTGGGATTGGGAGGTGTGGGAACAACGGCAGGGCATGCCCATTACTCCGATCAAAAGAAGCAAACAAGATGAGACTCAGTTCAAAGTTTGGGGGAGAGAAAGAGAATCAAACAAGAGATGGACAGAGACAGAGACACAGATACAGAGACAGAACTAGTGGCTATGTTTCTTTCTCTCTTGATTTTTTTCTATGAGAAAAATGGACTCTGTTGGGTTTTTATATTGGAAGAGTGTTTACTTACTTTGATGCCTTTTTGTTAATTATTACCATGTTATGTAATTTTTATGGTTTGCTTGGTTTCCTCACCAACCTTAATTAGATGATTATTTTTTTTCCCCGTATCTTGTAAAGGGTAGATGAGAGTGAGAACACGTGATCATGTAAGAAAGGTTTTTAAATATAAATTGAGTAGAGTTAGTTTAAGAGGGAGATGGAAAGAGATGATTTATATCCCATCCCTATTTTCATTTTTGAAATAGACTTTTATATTTAGACACCTCTAAATTTTATAGACTCATTTAACATCTTACTTTAATTTTATATATCTTTCTATCACATTATCAATGTATTATATTCTCCCCATTTTTAGTTTGTTGGAAACTTGATATATGGTCAAGAGATTGACTAATCTAAAGACCAATTGTATGGTTCAGTAGTAGTGGATCAATTGAAGTCAGAGCAAAACTATGTATATTGATTAACCTAACATTGATGCTCGCCAAACAATTTCCCCTTCTTTCTTTATTTAGTTCTCTTTCATGGTGTCTTGCGAGTATCTTAGTGTCCACCAAACATTTTCTATTAAAATTGTAGAGGTTGAAATTTTTTATCTATAATATTTATGAAATAGAGTAATAAATTAAACAAAATTAATGATTATAAATTGATTTAGTCAATTAGTTATTTTTATAATTTCGCATGAATACCCTCCACAAACTTAATTATTAACAAAATTAATAAATATCAATAAATTTAGTGCTTTTAAATTTATTTGTTTTTTTATGCAATATAAGACTATTTAAGTTAATATGTATGTTTTTTTATTTTTTTTAACAAACAAAAATGATATATATTAACAACGGTGATTTACACCGCACAAGGCGTGCAAGGGGGAAACACGAAAGAGTATGTATAATAAAGGTGGTAAATAGAGCACAACACGGCCAAAAGACCAAAACAGGTGAATAAATTACAATTACAAGTTGACGCCCATACAGAGGAGCGGTTGATTCCACCAGTCATGATAGCTATAAATAAATGTTGCCTGTTTCGATTTCAGCCACAAAAAAGATGTCAGTTTAACTTTTTCAATGAGAATGGAGGGAATTGATGCCTTATTGTTGAACACACGATCATTCCTTTCCTTCCAAATAACCCAAACAGAGGTAAACCAAATGATTTTAAAAAACATATGTGTGGATCTAGGCAAACCCGCCATATTAATGAATTGGATAAAATGTTGATGAAGGTCACCTGATGGAACCGACGAGATATTCTTTAAATCAAGAGATCAGTTTGTTATCTAACAAATTTGAATGGTTAAATTGAGCGACTCTTCCAATTTTAAGATTAAAATGTCTCTTTACTCTAACTTTATTTTATTATTCAAATCTTGAAAAATAATATATACACACACATATTTTGAAGGAATCTAGAAAAATAATATTAATAAGGATAATTTTTTTTTTTGGAAAGATGGATAAAATTTAATATTACCATTAAATTTTTTATTTTCATAATTTTAACAATTGACCTTATATTTAGAGATGGATTAGTAATTTCATATGGTGATAGTTGACTTCAAGTGTTTTGTTATGTAGACCAGGTAAGATGGTTTTGTTGGTGAATATCCTTTCTTTACCACATACATCAATTGTCGTATTAGTGTATGAAGACGTCACACACATCTTTTTCCTTTTAATCTATAGAGAATCTAGTCGGCAGAGTCCTCTTAATTAGCCAAGTTTGAGATTTATTTATTATTTTATTTTACATCTTGTTCATCTTTCTTGTCTAGATGCAATGTGGGTTATGTTGCTTTCGACCAGATGGTATAACCTCTTTTCAATTTAAAATATTTATTGTTTTAATTTCAAATTTTGTTCTTATTGTGAATGACGAAATTTTTAAGGAAATTACAGCTTTCTCCACTTTTCAAAAAGCCAAAAAGATTATAATATAAAAAATATACACAATCAAAACACAATGAGTTGTTAGGATAGGAAGGTTACACATTTTTATTTTTATTTTTTTTTGGGAGGGAGGTTACACACCCTCTACATCTTTTTTCTCCTTTTCTTTCAATCTAGATAAGTGGTTTTCACATAGAGGAGTGATATTTTGACAAGTAATTTTAAACAACTTTGGGCAACAATCTTTTTTCTCACTTCTTATTGGACAAAAACAATAGAGAGAAAAAGGAAGAGAGAGAATAAAAGTATAATGAGAGTATGAGATAGAAAGTTGTCACCAAAGTTGTTAAAAATGGTTGTTCAAATATCATTTCTCTTTCACATATATCAAGTTTTTCGTTTTATGTTTTTTGTGATTTCGTCGTCTAAGTTATAGATCTACATCAGTCAATTACAAATTCAACCAATGATTTGGATGTCATCGTTGCAGATCCGGAAACATGGGTATTTTGGTGATTTAGATTTTATCATATTATTTGTAGCTATTTTACTGTTGTATGCTATTAACTTGGGTGCTGTGAGTTTGTTCGCAGATTCACCTTTACGTTTTTTGCGATGTTTGTATTTGATGTACTCTATTAATTTGAATGAATAAATATCGTTTTGTTTTGGTCAAAAATTAACCGTTGCAGTGACCACAACACGAAAAATAACAGTGTATTCAAACAAATGAAAAAACATTGATTTTTTTCTTCTTCTTATATATAGAGAAATCATTTGTAGACATAAGAGTGATTGAGTGTTCCATTGATATAAATCATATGAAAAAGTTTAGCTTTTAATTTAATCCATGACCATATCAAGAGTTTTACCTTGTCCAAAAGCGTACAAGTTCATCGATTCTGATTAGCAAACACAACATAATTACACTGCTTTCAAATTGATCAAACACATGTCAACCAAATCGAAATGAAAACATTCATTCGCTTTTTTTTTCCATGAGAAACCAAAGCTATGAATTAAATCATATGACAAAAGCAATTATTTGTTATTGCACATCTGATTCCTAACTAAGATAAGACATCCACCCATTTCTAACAAATGATTAATTGCTTCATTCAAATTATAACTAGCCACATAGGAAGATGGTTATCAAGTAATCTCAAAGCAAACAGTAAAATCTTGAAAGGAGCCAAATAAAAAATTGACTATATCTTCAAAACTAGGTATGGACTCATCAACTTCTTTAACAAATTACATGCCATCAAAATTAAGGTTCCAAATTCAAGTATGTTCCATATTATCCTACAAAGAAAGGTTAGAAAATAAAATCGTACACCCTTCCGCCAACTCAACCTTCCTCGCAAACAAATTTCTTCTCCCCCTCCAACAACCTCACTCAACACCAATACCTAACATCATATCCTTCATTAAATATGTCTTTCTCTGTCGCTAAATTAAACAATCTACTAAAATGCTTCTTAACCACTTCCCCACCTAACCACGACTCGTGCCAAAACAATGTCTTTGTGTCACTCCCTATTTTCTTAGACAATGTCTTACTGACCATCTCTCTAAATACTAAAAATATCATTCTACCAAATTGAATCTATGCTTCTTTTCCATCTACTTTGCCATATACAAGACCATATTTATGTGTAAAAAGCTGACACCCAATCTATTCATTCTCCGTCCTTAACCTCCAACATTACTTCTCTAAAAGAGCTTTTTTTTTTTTTTTTTTAATTCCTTAGACCTAAACCTCCATTTTCTTTATGTAAACACACTGAACCCAATAAATTTTACGAGTCTCTTCACTCTCATCCATAAAAAGATTTAAAAAGAGACTCAATTTCAGGTATGGTACTTGAAAGAGCATTGCAAAAGGAGAGGAAGTATATCGACATAAAAGTTAAAACAACTTTCAAAAGAATTATGTGATCATCCATCGAAAGGTTTCGACATTTTCAAATTGACATTTTTTCTCTGATTCATCATACCACATAATTCCAAAATGGACAACTTTATATGATTATCACCTACTGGCAGCCCCATGTATACGATGGTAACACCCACTTTGCAATTCAAGGTAGAAGCAGCATCCATTAGCCATGTTGAGTCAATATTAACTCCTGTAAGTTAACTTTTGTAGAAGTTCACCTTTAAATCGAATATCAACTCAAAAAGTAAAAGAGTAGCTTTTATGGTACAAATATCACACCAATGTATTTTTTGTCAATAATTAATGTATCATCAACAAATTGAAAACGAGTCACTTTAAAAGATTCATCGTTTCCTATTTGAATTCTACAAAAAAAATTCAGTTTAATCACCTCATAAATTAAGGGACAAAGGATTCTCTGTCTTAACCCTCGACCCAAAATAAAAAATACTTGCTATGTTGTTTCGAAATTACATTTTTTTATACTTCGCTCTTTTCTTATTATAAGTTAAAATAATTTACTACATATTTTAAAAAAATAATAATAAAGTAAGACTAATCATTTTGGCATCATAAAAAAATAACTATATTTTAGAAAGTTCCCTTCATGGAAACTTGTTTCATCTAAATAAAAGACTATTTTACAAACGAAGTTATTAGTCTTTGTGAACATAGTTCAGTTGATAGGGACAATGTATTGTTATATGCAGGGACGGAGTTCGAACTTCATACACCCCTCTTATTTATCTTAAAAGATGAATTGTATTCATTAGGCTACTTAACCAAAAAAAAAAAATGAAATTATTAAATAGAGTAAAAGTAAATCATATTTATTTTTATTTGAGCCCATCAAAATTAGTATTTTTTGCTTATATTGGGGAGACCGAAAGGAGTAGTTGATTTATCAATTGATTTTTTTTGGGTTACTTTTATCAATTGATTTTATACAGTGTTTCTTAATTGAGTATTAAACTTGCAAATTATTGGCGATGGTTAGACTTAGGAAATAGGAATGCTTAAGGAATTTGTTAGGAACAAATTATGTTTCTTCTTAACTCAATCTAAATTTTGACTGGGTTAACTTTTTAAATTCAAACTTGTATGTAGGTATGAGTAAATCATTTTTTTTTGGTAACAAGATCCGAGTAAATCTGATGATGTACTAATATAATCATTAAGTATAAAATTATGAAACTATCATAAACTCTAGGTTGATAAATTCGAGATTTATTGTACCCAAAAAAAACTATGATTTACGTTTGAATAAAAAATAGAGTTTCTTGACAAAAAAAGAAAAGAAAAAAAGAAAGAGTTTTAAACAAACTTGCTTTGCTTGTGAAATTGATTTGCACATCCCACTTGTTGTAGATTCGTAAGATTTTTAAAATAATATAGACACTCTTTCAAAAAAATAAATATACACGCAACATACATTTTTTTATACACGACTCATATAATATCACAAATACCTTAATTCAGAACTTCAACTCAATCATAAACTAAAATCAGTGAACCATATCAAAATGGGAGTTGAAGTCACACAGTGATGAACACATAGTAGATGAAAAAGAGTTCAAACACTCAATTTGTTAAAATTTCTTGCAAGTTTACCCGAGTTTAGTTTGTTCATGTAAGTCCAATTGAGTCAACTCGGTTTTCATTTTGAAATTTGCAAAAATTTTGATTTACTAATGAGCTGACTTGAAATGAATTAATACATAGAATTTTGCAATGTATGATTCTTTGAGTTAAAAGGCAATTTTCAACCCATTAAAATTATCCAATTTTTTTATTTTTTTTTATGAAAAAATTATCCAAATTATGTACATGTCACAATGACACCACTTCTTTAGGTTAGTTTCTAAAATAATATCTTTAAAAATAACTAGTTGACATGATTTGATTTAATCTATTTATAAAAATAATTACAGCTATGAATATAGAGAAATTAATCTCTATGAAATAGAATAAATTACTTACACCCGTTGTCCATCAGATATTGGATCATAAAATGAGATTTTTTTTTTCATGTTCTTATTTTCTTGCAGGACTAGGTCAACCAACCATAAAAATCTAAGGTTGTGTTGGATCGTCTAAGCACTTGTTTGAATCTACGGTTGGACCTTCCTTATTGCATCTCGAGACGAAATTGACGTGAAAACTAAGAAGCCATAAAGAGCAGCTTCCAATTTAACGTGATCATTTGTTGTTATTCTACTTGACATGTCGCATTGCCAAACACATACTAAGTTGGATCGAACCATATACATTACAAGTTTTTTTTCTTTTTTTTTACGCAGCATTACTAGTAAATTGTTGAGTTGCACTAAATTCAAGTATTCTGTTTTTCTTCTCTATAAGTTGACTATGTTGTCCCGTAAGCATATCTCAGTTGGTAGGACAATGCATTATTATATGCAGGGGCCGGGGTTCGAACCCCGGACACCCCACTTATTCATCTTATAAGGTGAATTCTAGCCACCGAACTACATGACCAAAAAAAAAAAAGTTGACTATGTTAGAATGATTTCCATCAATTGGGGTTGGAGTGGGTGTGGAAATTGATCATAACATTCGGCCAATTTTTTTAAAAAATTAAACATAGGAAAATGTTAACAATGGACTGTCTAATGCTTATGTGGATCAATGAGACCCACAAAGAACCATTAAATAGAAATCATCGTTGAAGGTGCTTTAAAGGTATTTGTTAGCATTTTCTTAAGACATTATTCTGTTCAAAATACTCTCAAGTTCTACAAAACCATTTTTATTTTATGATCTACGAAGCCATTTTTAATTTTTTTTTTAAAAGTACAATAAATATTTCATATTCTAGATCATGAATGCACACAATTTCTACAAAAACCAGTTCCGAAATCAATTGTCAAAATACATTCTGAATTTGTACGCCATTGATGCTTCTAAAATTTAATTTTGTAAAAGAATATATTTCAAATAAAAAAGTAAGAAAGCTGAGAAGGAGGCGTAAGAATTAATTTGGAAGGTTGTACGTAGCAATTCCCATAAATAATAATCTTTGACAAAAAATTCCATACTTGGAACAAACTTGGGCTCTTCTCGAATTTCTTGAATTCCATACTTATTTAAGATGTGCTATTACTTTTCTCACCTTATGAGTTTCTAACGCGTCCTTTTTTTCTTTTTGAAAATGCCATGTGCATTTCTGACTATAGAATTTGAAAAGAGTATCCCCTATTTTTGGGTGAAAATGAGTTTTTCGCCAATTTTAATTATAAAATACGAAATAATAAGTAGTTCGGATTTTCCCTCAAAAAAAAAAAAAGTAGTTCGGATTTTATAATCCGAACATCCATATACACCCCTATTATCCCGAAAATACAAGGGAAAACATGTTTGAATTATAAAATTCGAACTGTATTAGAAGAAAGATTGAGATTGTTTGTAACATAGATAGTTGGTTTAAGAACCATCCTAACCCCCATCCTTTTGTTTTAGGTTATTGTTAGCTGTTTCCGCCGTGTCTCAGTAAAAAATTTGGTATTCAGACTATTTGATTGGTGCTCCGAAACTTGCTCATAAAATCATAAAAAAAAAAAAAAAACAAGACTCCCTTTGAAGGGACTTTTTACGGGAGCCCTCCCCTCAAAATCCAAATTTTCCTTGTTTAGACCCATTTTTCATTATTTTTCTTCATATTCTCAGAAAAATGCGATTT
>Ga0315914_1008484_pt1 | contig 13697 bp, 6 predicted proteins | sample MpolenodulesMG_FD_203920 | JGI IMG/M metagenome (GOLD analysis project Ga0315914, IMG submission 203920) | Medicago polymorpha root nodule microbial communities from Los Angeles, California, United States - elongated nodules | ecosystem: Host-associated > Plants > Roots > Nodule | place: USA...
CTTGAGTAATTTGAAGTCTCATACTAGTTGTAGTATTGAGCAATTGTAATTTGAGATTACATTTTAGTGAACTCTCCTTGGAAGTGCAAGGGGGACATGACTACTTCCGGTTTGTGGAAGGAACCTGCATAATTGCTTTGTCTCTCTCTCTCTCTCTCTCTCTCTCTCTCTCTCTCTGTGTGTGTTTTTATCCGCTGCATCTAGTTCTGAACATCACTTCAGAAGCTGAACTTTATCTACTTCTGAATAGTGACTTCAGTAGGAGAAAACGAAGAAAAAGCAAACATAATTCAACCCCCCCTTCTTGTGTTTTTCTCACCTTCAGATTATCCACTAGTTCTTGAGAGTTTCTTCCTCCACTTTGCAATGTGCAAAACAATATGTATTCTGTAAGCCTCACCAGGCTTACACTAATACTCGAGCTCTTGAAGAGCTTGAGGCTATACAACTATGTATTCTCTTAGCCTCATCAGGCTTACACCACTGATATTTTTAGCTTTAGCGAGCTTACACTATCACTCAAGATTTTACAGGCTTGAGGATATACAATCAATATGAGATTTGATGTTTGGATCTAATTACAACTTTCAAGCTACTAAGAGAATGAGAGATTGTAGTTTGTATTACTCTTAAAAAGATGATTCGAAAATATGATTGAGTGTTGTAAGAGTATTTTTGATATTGAGATTGATTGATGAATTTTTCACTTGTATGTAGGCTTGTGATTGTTTGTAAAATTCATGCTTTCTTTGTTGAGAGAAAGCTTCTATTTATAGCCAGCCTTCATCCTTCAATATCTTGCAGATGTTCATTCTTGTGTAGACACCCTTGCTGTTGATAGGAATTGCAAAACTGCCATTGTCCCATTCTTTTATACGCCGAGCTTGAGCATGTCAGCCTCGAACTCAACTTTTAACACTAAGAGCTTGAGCTTGTCTTTTTCCCAGGAGGGTGTATGAACAGTGAAAAGTACATGAACAGTAAAAAGTCTTTTCTGTTTACCACTTTCTTCTTACTTGTTCTCCAAGATGCATCATTGTCATTGTCCTTGCAATGCTTTGTCTCCAAGACACCATTAATAAATTATGTTTGCATACTTGGTCACAATGTCATTGTTCTTTATGTCTTTTTGCTTGCTTGTTCATCAAGATTCAACTTTAGGGCTTTGTCATCATCCTTATCTTTATCAAATGATTAGCACATGATTGAAAGACAATTTTCCCTTGCATTAGCGCATGACTTTCCTTTGTGATTGCTTTATGGATTTAATCAATAATTAACCTTTCTTGATTAATAATGAATTACCATCATAATGTTCTTGAGAACTTGTGCATAATCATCCATGGCTTTAACAATGTGTGAGAATTGGACTTTCCTATCCTTAATAAAATTCACTCAAGAGCACACATTAAATAACCAAATAAAATTATAATCTTAATTTTAATACAAGAGTTTGTTTATCATTTAAAAACAATTTTAAAGAGATTTTTGCTTCAACATTTTTTTCCTTGTCAAAAATAAAAGAAGATCCTTTCAAATTTTCAACGCACCCTCCTCAAAGCAAAATTTTTTCTTGGTTGTATAAAGAATGATTAAATTGTGCCTAAAGGCATTAATATGTGACGTCTCATTATATTTTGTTTATCCATCATAGCCATTAATTTAAGGAAGTGAATTATTTGGTTGTAACTCGAATTCAGATGAACATTTGTTCATATATCAAAAATCAAAATATCAAAATCAACACTTCCTTTTCAAAATTTTAATTAATCCTCTTCAAAAAAAAAAAATCAAAACAATTCTTTTTAAGTAAAAAAATTTAATTTTTGAAAGAGTGATTTACAAAGTCATCTTTCAATCAATAATTTCTTCATGCCATTCATTGTTGTTGCAATTATTTTACAAAATTGATTTTCAGTCCCTACATACCAGTTATAATAGGTGTTCCAGTCCATTAATATGTTGTGTGTAATGGTCAAAACGACATATAATGTGGAATGGAGGAAGTAATCAATTATTTTACGTTTCAAGTCAAAACTTTTATTCCTACGAAATAAAATAAAAAGTCAAAACTTTGTTACTTTCATTTGCTCACACTTAATTTTGTACTACCAATTTACTTTTGAGTCATTTAATTTTCAAGCATTAATCTTTTAAAGTCTTTAATTCCCATGGCAACTATATAAGTGCATTTTTAGTTTTCATGTCAATTTAAAATTCCTTTACATCTTTTCTGTAAATATACAACTCAACCTTGTTGAAACTCATATTCTCATATCCAAACATGATAAATATTTATGCGGTTGGATTTGTCACGCTTCATACTTAACTAATAAACACCATACATAAATTCAAAATTGAAGACCAAAATATAACACATACAAAGGTATGTAAAGTCATTATTAAATTCTTTTAATAATTTAACATTCTCGAGGAGGAATATAATCAATATCATCATCTTGGTTTACAAGAAAATCATCAATACTATCAGCTTTTGATCCACAAAGGATACAACATGTGCATACGTGCTTTTCTGCAAAAGTGTTACATACACAATTGCGAGCTGGAGCCCTCTTTGGATACTGACTCCTGACTTCCGCATAGCAGTCGATCTTACCGGTGAGACAGGTACCATTCAAGTTCCGCATATGTGCGGAACAATATCTGGTGTCGGGGTACCCTACATCTAACACATTACAAGAAACAAAATATTATAAAAATATATTGTAAGTCATTTAAGTTATTTTAAGCAAAAGTTAGAGTTCAAATGTATCACAAGATCGAATTAACATTCTAACTATCAATGTAATAATAATAAAAATAATAATAATAATACCAGTTTCATAAGTAAGACCAAAGAGAACAAGGAAAGACCACAACAGTAAGAGAATGCTTCCTAGCTTCATGATGATATTTTCTCAACACGTGTAAAAGATTGTATGAAAAAGAGTTTCTACAAAAGATTGACAAAGGGTAGCATTATTTATAGCAGAATAATGTTATATTTTGGTAACAAAAAATAAATAAAATAATAATGTTATATTTTAAATATTTCCATATAAAAGTGGTCAAAATAAATCGGATGCAATTCTTAATTTTCCAAATAATAAAAATCAATGTCTTAATTGTTCTTTTGTTTTTGAAGGAGTCTTAATAGTTCTTTTAATATTTTAAATATTTCCAAATAAAATTGGTCAAAATAAATCGGATGCAATTCTTAATTTTTCAAATAAAATAGTTTGTCCAAAGTGAGATTCAAAAGAAATCGGATTCTATCGTTAAATTTCCAAAAAAATCCTTCAAAAAAAATTCCAAATAAAATATTTTGACCAAAGTGAGAATGTTTTTTCTTTTGACTAACCAACGTGAGAATGTAATTTTGTTATTCGGATTGAGTTTTCAATCACAACATTCATCGACAAAGTCTAATGACTAAAATATTAGCATTGAGGCCTAGCTATTAGCTAAATACGACTAAAATCTGAAATAAAAATACAAATACAATTATTCAATCACTAAAATATTTTTTCTTTTTAAATATTTTCCAATAAAATTGGTCAAAATAAATCGGATGCATTTCTTAATTTTCCAAATAAAATAGTTTGTCTAAAGTGAGATTCAAAAGAAATCAGATTCAATTTTTTTTTTTTGAATCAGATTCAATTATTAATTTTCCAAATAAAATATTTTGACCATATTGAGAATGTTATTTTGTTATTCGGATTGATTTTTCAATCACAAGATTCTTGAAAAGATGCAGAAATGTTTGTATTTTATATGAATGGGATGAGTTCAAGAAACTTGATTACCAACATTTGTTTTTGATGGAAGGAATGTTGTGGATTGTGATATACTACCTGTGATTGGTGTCATTGTTCATTCAATTGGTAAGCAACTTGATCATTGGTTTGATGATATGCATAATATGGCTTGAAACATTATTTCATTAATGTTTTTTTATTTCTATCACAATTTTACCTGATATTTTGTAGTTTTCCATAGTAGTTGTTATAATTGATTGTGAAATATAGAAAAATGGAGGCACTATGTGTTTCTTTGTAAGAGACTCATGTCAATATATATAAACGCTCTTGACTATTCACTTAACATGCTACTATCACATATTTGTGAATGTTTAGGAATTTACCAAATGAAAAGAAAGTTGAACAACACTAAATTTGTTCTTGATGGTTTCTCTTCTGACCTTTCTATTTACTCAAAAATCTTATAAAACAATATTCGAAAGATATCTACCGAAGGGTTTATAAACACACCCAAAAAAAGTCATTTGGGAATCGAACGACTTTGGGGAGTCAAAAGATCAAAATTCCTCGTACCTCAACAGATAACTAAGATTCTAAACTCAAGTTTATAATCTGAACCATAAACTTGAAATTTGCATCATTCAAAAAGTATGTCATGAGCTTCATGTATTGTTACATTTTTTTTTCTTGGTCAAGTTTTACTTACCTTCTGATTGAACTCCGGATTACGACCTATATTACATCGCATTATATTATTATATTACATGGATGCACTTACTCTGATGCAATCACACAAGGCAGAAGAGCATGAGAACTAAAGTATGAAACAACAATAGAGTAGTAAACATTAGTCTGCTTAATTAACTCATAGATTCTTGTATACTAAGTTGTCCAATTTTTTTTAGCTTTGATTCAATGTTGTTGTGTGTTCTGTTTTGAAGTCCTTTGGAATTTATCGGATCTTGTAATTAGTGGTTGAAACTTTTCTACAAACACAATCATAAATGATAAATATTTAGACACACTCACATCAAATGTAAAATTTAAAAGAGACTGAAAGTAATGATATCGATTGATGTGGTCTAATTATTTTTGTTTTAAATTTTTACATTTGATGTGAGTGTGTCCAAATATTTATCATTTGTAGCTGTGTCAGTCTGTCGTTTCTCCAATTAAGGCTGAATTTTTATTGCATATAGTCAAAACTTTGTGCATTCTTGCCGTCAACATTGCTGGCTGCGTTGATTCCCACAAAATTGTGAAGAATTCATCAAGAATACCACCAAAACTAGTTTAAAAAGTTTATGTAAGAACCCCTTGTCAAATTTTGTTATATTTTTTCTATATAAAATATTCGCAAATATGAAGGTGTATTAACTATTTTTTCACAAAAATACACTTTATCAAATCAAATTTTTTTTAAGGAAATGTACGTTCACAAATTTAATGCAAAAACATTTTTCTTAATTCTCGCTCCCTCCGTTTCTAAATACATCTCGCAATCAACCAATGCACACATGTCAATACACACTTTAACCGTTAATATATTTAATTATCTATAAAAAAATTGTAGAAATTTGATGTTTTAAAAATATTTATCGAGATAAATTGAACATCTTAGATGCTAACATTTGTATTTATATATTAGTTAAAAAATATGGTTTCATCCTAAATACACAAAAATATTATTTACATTTACGACAATTACGATGGTGAAGTAAGTTATTAACTTTTTCTCTTATGTTCTGGTGGAGTCCATGTTATTATTTTTTTATACACTAAATTGATTGGTTTCCATGCTTTGTCTATATGGTATAGGTTTCCCTTTCATGAAATACTAGGCTTTTTTTTTTAGTTTCCTAGGTTCATTTGATCTCAAGATATAGTTTGGTCTCAAGAAATGTATGTGGAAGAAACAATATATAGTTTGGTCATCCTATAGTACCCTTTCTTATTATTAGCGTTCCCATCAATATCTGATCCTTCAATCACAACGTTGCCCCCAAGGTTGAGTGTAGGGAACTAGTGAGTTATAGTCTCGGTGTCTTCCCAAGTGGCCTCTTCAAGCGGTTTGCCCTACCAATGTATCAACACTTGAGTGACGTTCTCTCCTCTTTGGTTTTCCTAAGTGCCATGTTTGTTTGATGAACAATTCATTAGATACTTTATCCATGGCCTGAAGGAAGAAATTCGAGGATGTGTCCGTAGCCTTATTACATTTGGACCAATCTTACGTCATCGCCTAATGAATTTAGCAAAGGCTGTAGAAAACGAGGCCGAAGGGAGGTCAACCTATGGCATTTCAAGGAAACTTAACTATAATGTGGGCAATCCTAACCGTGGAAATTTCCACAAACCAAACAACTCACCTTACAATGGACGCTCTAGTGGCAATGATGGATTATATATCAAATATAGGAAGGATCGATGGGACCACAGGTGAAATTTCTCTGGTAATAAAACTCAAAAACCTGGTGACCAAAGGGAGCAAGGAAACCGAGAGAAAGGGTTTAGGCACCTTACCTCACAAGAGATTGTTGATTGGCGTAAAAAAGGATTGTGTTTTAAATGTGGAGGAGCTTTTCATCTTAGACATCAATGCCCATATGTAGGGGTGGGCATGGTTCAGTTCGGGATAAAAACTGAACCGAACTGAACTGAACTGTTTGCTAAATTTAAAATAACTGAACTGAACTGTTTGCATTTCGAACCGAACTGAACTGTTTCAAACCGAACTGAACTGAACTGTTTTTATTAATACCTTTGAAAAAAATATGAAAAAAACAAATGAAATTGAATTTTAGTTACCGAACTGAACTGAACTGTTTCGAATCGAACTGAACTGTTTTGAACTGAACTGATCTGTTTCAGCAGTTCAGTTCAGTTTTTGGTTTTTTTGCCCACCCCTACCCATATGGACATCTACAGGTTATAGTTACAGAGGAAGATGAGATCATTGTCGAAGAACTCAAAATCCTAGACACTAATTCGCTAACCTAGAGGTTAGCATAAACAAAGCTCTGACATAACTCAAAGAGGAATCCTACTCTGACCCTGAACAGAAAACTCAATATGTCAATGTTTTCTTAAAGACTATAACTCCTACTTAAATGCTACTATAGAGATAAACCTACTACTAAGAGATAAGCTCTGAATAAAATCTTTCTAGAAGATATATAATACTAGTAAAATATTTCTACTTTGACACCCTATATTTTACTAAGGCTCCTCACTAGTAACTTCTGCCACTAGTCGTCTTATCTTTTCTTTTATAAACTCTCCATATTTTTGGTCTTCCTATAATGCTCTTATTATTATTAGGGTTCCCATCAGTATGAGAATTTTCAAATCAGTCATTTCAAGTTCTGATTTAAAGTTTGTCAGATTGGTGACTTCTTGTTAATTGTAAGAAAATCATGACATAGAAGCTAAACAATAACAACTTCTATCCATAAGAAAATCAGACTAGCTTCATTCTTTATTTTCAAATACATTCCAAACTCAAACTTAGAAATGTAACATAGACTATATGACAATAAACATTTTTATGTTATAAAATGCAATAGTAAAGAGTCACATTTTTGTTAAACAAAGATGTATAGATCTTGTATGAAAATCCGAAATCGCATTAATATAGTTGTTTGAACAGTTTTCCAATGCAGATGTTCTCAAATGCTGAAAAACAGGAACAACAATTTTTGGATGTCTTTAAATTTGTAGAACAAGGCGTTGGAGATTCCCTAAAATAGGGTAGAACTCTCCCTCCCTCATTATGCTTTCATTTTTTTGTTGCCTATGAGATGAAAAACAAAACGTAAGCACATGGAAGCTTGATATGCGTAATGATTGTGTGAGACAATGAAATAAAAATAAAAACATTCCTCCCTTTCTTTATGCTGAACTCGTATCCACCCTCTCTTTTCCCTTCATGTTTGTCGTGAATTCAAAAGGAGTAGCACCAATACTATGTGGAGCAAATTAATAGCAACCAAAACCAAACCAAAAGGGAACACAATAATAATCACGACCAAAATAAGCAGCAATACGAAGGAGAAAGAGGAAGAAAAAACACGCAATTTTTCTTTATCCAATTCGGTCCAATAATGACCTGCTCTAGAGGAGAGAGCAATAGTTCCACTAATCAAGAGAGTAACTTTACGAAGATATTTCAAAAGAAATTACAAGAATCAGTCTTCAAACCTAATTCTACCTTTTCCTGAATCTCATCATGTGACCAAGAGACTCTATGATGTGAATCCAATGATGATTCTCCCAACCCTAAAGCTCTTACCAAGGGAAAGCCTAAGAATTCTCTCTGAACCCTAGATTTAGTGTTGGCTGCAAAACCTTTACTTTTCACTTTTGCCAAAAAGAGAAAACAGATTTTTATATATACTATTGTCCCGCTAAGCGTAGGCGCTGCACTTGGGCACAATTATACGTCTGGGCACAAAAATGCCACACCTAGGCACAAAATTGCAGCCGTGAACATTAAGAAGAAAACTTATATTATTTTATGCTAATTTTCAAGTCAATCATCACAAATCTCCACCTTACTTAAAATTAAAATCAGTAGTAATAATGTCTATTTATGCATCCGCCACCTAGCTGCTTGACCTTGCATCCATCTACAATTTATAGTCCCACAAGATTTTACCTTTACCTATTCAAACCTCGAAACGTCTTCCGCTTAAATATCCTTGCACCCAAATACCGTAGGCTTTTTAGGTAGTTCCACAAGTTTAATGAAAGCTGTATTTAATACAATCGTAATGATAGGATAAAATAGAGATGACATTGTTGGAGAATAAGAAATCGAATTTTATGCTACGATATATCAAATAAGTTGCAGGCTTCCTATTCTAATATATATTTCAAAACTTATTATTTTTATCATTCAGCACTAAACTATCAATCCATATTTTGTTCATATATCAAAATTAACACTTCCTTTTCTAAATTTTAATTAATTCCTTTTCAACAAAAAAATCAAAATATCTCTTTTTAAGTGGGAAAATATTTTTTTTGAAAGAATGATGGCAAAATTACACTCAGAGCCGTCCCTACGAAACTGGAGGCTCAACTCTCATAGTAAAAATAGGCCCCTAATAAAAAAACGTACAATTTTTTTAAAAGATTAATCTTCTATTTAAATTGAAAATAACACTTGTATAATGATTATTAGCCACCTTGTTCAAAAAAAATATGATTATTAGCCACCGAAATCAAAATTAACAATTATTTTTACTAATTTTTACTAAAGACATTTTTTTTTAACTTAGAAATAGAAACATGGAACATGATTTTTTTACTTAGAAATTGAAACATGAAACATGTTTATTTTTCTTTTTTGAGTGGGGTTGGGGATATTGAGCAATAATTTTTTTCTTGAGGCCCATCACTTTGGGAGGCCCAGCTCGGTTGAGCTCTCTGCACTCCCCAAAGAACGGCCCCGATTACACTAAAGGTCCTTTATCTTATTTATTTGTGACACATTAGTCCTTTATCTTTTTTTGTCTCATTTAGGTCCTTTATCTATTAAAACGTGCACAAGTTAATCCTTTTGTTCATTTTTCTATAAAAAAAAACATGAAAAATTAATTTTATTAATAACTTTATTTTATAAAATATTTTTTAATGAAAATAAATAAATTTATAAACGATATGAACATCTTCGTCTTCTTCATCTTCTTCCTTAAATAAAAAAAATTGTCCATTCAAATATATCTTCAAACTCCTTAAATATTTTCACTTCCATCTTCTAAACACAAAATTCAAAATCCCTAAATTTCATAAACCCTAAGTTTACTAACACTACTAAAAAAACAAAAATTAGTGAGGGAAAACGTGAAATCCCTCTCTAATTCCGTCACTAAATTTTGCGACCAAGGAATTTCATTTTTTCCGTCACTAATTTCCCTCGCTAATTTTGCTTTTTCTAGTAGTGTAAACCCGTAAATTTACTTTTGAGTCATTTAATTTTCAAGCATTAATCTTTAAAAGTCTTTAATTCCCATGGCAACTATTAAGTGCATTTTTAGTTTCGTTTAAAAAAAAGTGCATTTTTAGTTTTCATGTCAATTTAAAATTCCTGTCAATTTATTTTGTACATATACGACTCTATAACCTTGTTGAAACTCATATTCTCACATCCAAACGTGATAAATATTTATGCCGTTTGATTTGTCACGCTTCATACTTAACTAATAAACACCATACATAAAGTCAAAATTGAGGCCCAAAATATAACACATACAAAGGTAGGTATGTGAGGTAATTATTAAATTCTTTTAATAGTTAACATTGTTGAGGAGGAACATAATCAATATCATCTATAGTATCAGCTTTTGATCCACAAATGATACAACATGTGCATGTGTGCGTTTTCTTAGAAGTAGTGTTACATATACAATGGCGAGGAACACTGTTTGGATACTGACTCTTGAAATGGTCATAGCAGTCGATCCCACCGTCGAGACAGGTACCAAACAAGTCCGGCATATGTGAGGAACAATATCTGATGTCGGGGTACCCTACATCTAACACATTACAAGAAACAAAAATATTATAAAAATATATTTTAAGTCATTTAAGTTTTTTTACGTAAAAATTAGAGTTCAAATGTATCACAAGATCGAATTAACAATATAGAGGGACTAAAAATGAAATTTAAATATTTTATAGACACCAAAAACTTATTTAACAACAACAACAACAATAATTGTAATACCTAATTCGTAAGTGAGACCAAAGAGAACAAAGAAAGACCACAACAGTAAGAGGATGCTTCCAAGCTTCATGATGATATTTTCTCAAACACGTACAAAAGATTATACGAAACGGAGATTGTTCGAAAGATTGACAATTGGTAGCATTATTTATAGCAGAATAATGTTATATTTTAAATATTTCCAAATAAAATTGGTCAAAATAAATCGTATGCAATTCTTAATTTTGCAAATAAAATAGTTTGTCTAAAGTGAGATTCAAAATAAATTGGATTCAATTGTTAATTTTCCAAATAAAATATTTTGGCCAAAGTGAGAATGTTTTTTTTTTTACTAACCAACGTGAGAATGTAATTTTGTTATTCGGATTGATTTTCAATCACAACATTCATTGACAAAGTCTAATGACTAAAATATTTAGCATTAAGGCAGGCCTAGCTGTTAGCTATATACGACTAAAATCTGAAATAAAAATACAAATACAATTATTCAATCACTAAAATATTTTTAAAAAAAATATATTTCCAAATTCCAAATAAAATTGGTCAAAATAAATCGGATGCATTTCTTAATTTTCCAAATAAAATAGTTTGTCTAAAGTGAGATTCAAAAGAAATCAGATTCAATTATTAATTTTCCAAATAAAATATTTTAACCAAAGTGAGAATACATTCATTGACAAAGTCCAATGACTAAAATATTAGCATTGAGGCCTAGCTGTTAGCTTTTTTTTTTTGTTTTGAGGAAAGCTAAATACGACTAAAATCCGAAATAAAAATACAAATACAATTGTTCGATCACTAAAATAATTTCTTTTTTAAATATTTCCAAATAAAATTGTTCAGAATAAATCGGATGCAATTCATAATTTTCCAAATAAAAAAGTTTGTCCAAAGTGAGATTCAAAAGAAATCGGATTCAATTATTAATTTTTCAAATAAAATATTTTGACCAAAGTGAGAATATTAAATAATACCTACTAAAGAGATAAACCTACTAATAAGATATAAGCTCTTAAATAACTAGTAAAGTATTTCTACATAGACATCCTATATTTTACTAAGGCTAAGGCTCCTCACTCGTAACTTCAACCACTAATCTTCTTATCTTTTCTTTTATAAAATCTTCATATCTTTGGTCATCCTACAGTACCCTTTCTTATTATTAGCGTTCCCATCAATATCCGCTCCTTGAATCACAACGTTGTCCCTAAGGTTGAGTGTAGGGAACCAGTGATTTATAGTCTCAGCGTCTTCCCATGTGGCCTCTTCAAGTGGCTTGTCCTGCCAATGTATCATCACTTAAGTGACGTTCTTTCCTCTTTGGTTTTCATAAGTGCCAAGTTTGTGTGATGAAAAAATTCATTGGATACTTTATCCACTTCCTGAAGGAAGAAATTTGAGGACGTGTCCAGAGCCTTAGTACATTAGGACCAATCTCACATCATCGCCTAATGAATTTAGCAAAGGTTGTAGAACACGAGGTTGAAGGGAGGTCAACCTATGGCATTTCAAGGAAACCTAACTATAATGTGGGCAATCAGAACTGTGGAAATTTCCACAAACGTGGTAGCTCACCTTACAACGGACGCTCTAGTGGCAACGATGGATTATATATCAAATATAGGAAGGATCAATGGGACTGCAGTGGAAATTTCTCTGGTAACAAAATTCAAAAACCTGGTGACCGAAGGGAGCAAGGAATCCGAGACAAAGGGTTTAGGCACCTTACCTCACAAGAGATCGCTGATCGGCATAAAAAAAGACTGTGTTTTAAATGTGGAGGAGCTTTTCATCCTAGACATCAATGCCCATATAGACATCAAAGGGTTATAGTTATAGAGGAAGATGATATTATTGACGAAGAACTCAAAATCCTAGGCATTAATTCCCTAACCTAGAGGTTAGTATAAATATAGCTCTAACATAACTCAATAATGAATCCTATTCTGACCCTAAATAGAAAACTCAATATGTCAATGCTTTCTAAAAGACTATAACTCCTACTTAAACAATACTATCGAGATAGGCGAAAAGACGGGCACGTTTATTACGTTAACGTTTGGAAATTATTAACGGTGTTTTTTTTATGAAATTTTGATTTGGATTAAAACAAAAATTTTAAATGTTTGTTGTTTTCAAGTTATAACAAACCAAACATTATTTATTGCAACTAGATTGTAAACTCGTGCGTCGCATGGGTTTATTGTTAAGGAATTGATATACGAAGAATAAAATGCAATATATAATTGGTAACGGTGAAAAAAAGAACAGGTGATAATCTATAGTAGACAAAATAAAACACTTCATAAAATGTATAAAATCTGAAAATATTATAAAAGAAAATTTCAATTCTCAAAAAAATATGCATATGGATAAAATACATGTTAAATTAGAATACCAGTTAAGCAGTGGTATGAGAGGAAGGTTGTAAGGTCACATCCTTCCATTTGCAAAAATCAAAATATCAAAATATATGATTCTTCTGCTGTCTGTGTAATTTACCACGGTTTAGGTATTTTTATTTTATTTTATAGAGAAACACGGTTTAGGGTTTGCTATATATAGCCGAGTTTGCATGAAAATTAGGGTAGCCGAGTTTGTAATTTACCACGGTTTAGGTTTTTTTTTGTTGAGAGAAGCACAGTTTAGGGTTTGCTATATATAGCCGAGTTTGCATGGAAATTAGGGTAGCCGAGTTTGGATGGAAATTAGGGTATTCTGTTTGTAAACGTATTAAATAAATGTACAACAACTTGATTTTTTTTTACAGAAACAATAGATATATACAAACGATGACACAACAGGATATAGGAATGAAAAGCTCATCAGTGAGGAGAAATATTAGGGATTGCTGCATTTTAGAAGGAATTTGTTAGGTTAAATTGGTGCGCTGCATTTTAGATGGAATTTGTTAGGTTAAGTTGCTGCTAACCTAATGCAGCATTTTAGAGGAAAATTATTAGGTTAAGTTGATGCATACCTAATAAAATTAATAAATAAGGATGACACGAACAATGTAACACAAAAATATAATTTAAATCCTTTTGTTTAATGACACCAACAACGATCTTTATTATAGAAAAATTTGTTTAAGGGTAAAATTGGGATAGTGAAAAAGTAAGTATAAATATATGCATCTAGTTTATTACACTTTTTAAATGATAAGGAAAAAAAACATACATACATACATACATACATACATA
>Ga0315914_1008490_pt1 | contig 13684 bp, 3 predicted proteins | sample MpolenodulesMG_FD_203920 | JGI IMG/M metagenome (GOLD analysis project Ga0315914, IMG submission 203920) | Medicago polymorpha root nodule microbial communities from Los Angeles, California, United States - elongated nodules | ecosystem: Host-associated > Plants > Roots > Nodule | place: USA...
TATATATATTGAAATGGCCTAGCACAAGAAGTGCAAATAGGCAAACTGTTACAACAAGAACCCACGCTCGCTCGCTCAAAGACAACAGAAGGTTCTGGGCAGAAATAACATAAACAACAAAAGGAAGGGGATCAAAACAAACTATCCAAAATACACGCCCTAGACACAAAACCTTTCCCTACTCACTGTACAGCTTCACAAAAACCTGCCATATAACAGTTCTAAAGCCTGAAAAGAAATGACCCCATAGTAGATCCAAAAAAACAACGCCCTTCATCTTCTATTTAGACACTCTCTAGGATTCCAAGTGACCAAGTCCACTCATAAAAGAGAAAAGAAACTATCTTAAATCTACACAACGCCCAAAACCATGACACCGCTTTGATTTCATCCACGATCTCATCAACTTCCTTCACTTGATTATTGAAGATCCTCACATTTCTTTCCTTCCAAATCATCCAAATTATTGCATGCCAAATCATTCAAGCCCCCTTCTTGAGTCTTTTCGAGGTCACCTCACTATTCCTACATTCAAGCAAATAAATTATGTGGTGTAATAAAGTTAAACTCAATACCCCCATTTCAAAAAACCCCGATATTTCCGACGTCGACGATGTCGTTTTCGATTTCCATCACATTATTCGTCAAAGACCACCTCCTCCGAACTGTATCACTGTAGTGAGTGAGTGATCCCATAGCAACATCAAGTCAAAATATGAACAAGGCAGTGTAATGAAGCATCAAGATAAAATATTTACATAGTAAAAGAATTATAATATTAAGTGTTGGCATGAATCACTTATAACTCTAGCTGTTGTGTTGCGATGCAATACAGATGATATAGGTCTTGGTGCTCCTGTTTTTGTATCAATTTCTCTCACACAAATGAACATAAATGAACATTACATATTGTGTTCTTACCATCAAGTGAAATTATACATTCATCAAATGATATATTGTTTTCTTACCTTTGCAAAATAAATCTTCAATTTCTTCCATTGACAAACCTACATTGGTATTTGATAGTATAGTTGTTATCTGCACTATGATAAAGTAAAACAATTCTAACCGTTTCTTTTTAATATTGGTTTTTTAAGAAAATGTTCACAAGTGTCATAAGGATCATCAATTTTAAAAGTTAAAATAATGTTACTTTCAATACAAAACATCCTTCCTTAAGTTCTTTAACAAATGTCTTTAGAACTTCGATGGTAGAGTTGTCAAAAATAGATGAGTATTACTTTTCTCACCCTATAGGATTCTCGCTCGCCCTACGTTTTTTTTCTAAAAATGCCCTTGTGTAGTCCGGATTTTAAAATTCGGATTCATGTTTACTATTTCGGATTTTATAATCCGGACAATTCTTATGTATAATCAGTCATCAGACTCTCTCACATTTCAGCAGTTTTGCTTTTAAAAACAATAAAAAAACTAAGTAAAAAATGCTAAAACCCTGTCAAATAAAATCATAAAATACCACCAAAAAATTCTAAAAATCAAATAAAAATAGTGCAAATTTTTTCGGATTTTTCTGAGAATATGAATAATTAAAAAAAAATGTAAAATGGGTCTAAACGATGGAATTTTGGATTTGGAGGGACAGAGTCCCGTAAGAAGTCTCTTCTATAGGAATCATGGTTCTTGAATTTTTTCTGGTTTTTTGGGTAAGTTTTAGAGCAATCCGATGAAGTAGCCTGAAAACCCGATTTTTGACTAAGAACAGGTAACAATGACCCAAAACAAAAGGATAAGAGTTAGGAATATTAATATTGTCCCAAAAATGGCTATACATGTTACAAACATGTTTAAGATTTGTGCTGATATAGTTCGGACTATATAATCCGAACTGTTTTGCCTTGAAAAAGGGTGTTTAGGGAGTTTTCGGATTATGTAATTCGGAAACATCATGTAACACGCCCTATTTTTGAAGTTTCCGAATTACAAAATCCGGAAAAATCCGTAACTCCAATTTTCACTCTATAAAAAGGAAAACACCATTCCGGATTATGAAATCCGGAAACCTCAAGGACATTATTGGAAAAAACGCAGGGCGCGCGAGAATCATATAGGGTGAGAAAAGTAATACTCAAAATAGATTGGTCTGATGTGTTGTTCCATTATCCCATACTTTTGGTTGGATCATGTCTTAAAAATCTAGCCCAAATACAATTGGACTTTTTCGACCTTGGTCCATTTAACCGCTCTACTTGTTAACAATATTTTTTTTATTACTACTTTTCTATTATTACTATTTCCTCCGTCCGTTATTATGTGACCTAGTTGACTCTAATACGTATGTCATTGCACAATTTTGTACTTAAATATCTTTAATAATCTATTAGAAAAAATTCTGAAAATTTGATATTTAGAAAATATTCGTCGAGACGAATCCAACAATATCTTATATGCTATATTTTGTATTTATATATTAGTAGAAAAATAGAGTCAAAACATGTTATATGAACAATGCATATTTTTAAATTGGGTTATTTAAAACGGGATGGAGAGAGTATTGATCATCAAAGTTCAAAGTGGCAATGATTCTTGTTCTGTCAAAAATAATTTGAACTATTCATTGCATAGAGAAAATAAATAAAATTAAATAATATTAAACGGTAAATGGTATCACATGAAAAAGACAAATAATTTTATTAAAAACAACAAAGTTTATTAATGGATAAAACTTTGGTGTATTTTCTTAGGTGTTTTTTGTATGGATAAAAACAACGAGTTTCGTATCAGGCTAACAGTGATAATTTGAACCATTCAACACCAGATAACATATAGAGAAGAAGGACCTCGTTAGAGTGAACGAAATAGGGACTAAACTGATTCAAGATAAGATCAGGAGAAGCAAGAGGAACCATTCGAGGAGACGTGACGAATCATCATTTAGTGAAGGTATGAGATGAAAGATATAATGATCAATAAGCAAAAGAACTGCAATATCATTTACTACCTTATAGGCTAAATTACTCGGTGTTATTCGATTGTAATAAATTGGTTTTTTAATTTTTTTTCTGTATCATTTAGATAATTTAAGTTAATTAAGTGTAACAAGTTAATCTTTTACGTATTTTTCGAAACGCTTAGATCATTTAAGTTATTTAATTGGAACTTTTAAGCCTCGAATAACTTACATATTTAAGATCTATAATACCCCAAATTATTACTGTTTAAATAACTTAAATAACCTAATTGATATGAAAAAACTTAGACGACCAACTTGTACCGATTTAATTAACATAAATGATCTAGGTGATACGAAAAAATTCAAAGAACCAATTTGTTATAATTAAACAACTCAAAGAGACTCTGTTGTAATTTAACCTTAGAAAGCATTGCATTGTATCTTAGCTACTCTGATGGTCAGAAATAGAGAAAAATTCAATAACAATTTTCATATGAGTTGCCAATCCTCGTGAACTCCTCATTTTTTTTGTGATTGTGAACTCCTGGCTTCTTAACCGTTGGATGTTGACTTCTTAACTGTTGGATGTTATTTAGTCAATAAATTTAGATTCTTTATTATTTAATAACATACACCAAACTTCCGATAATTTATTGGGCAAATAATCATTTTGCTCCTTGTATATATAATGAGTAATCACATTAGTTCATCAATATGTATTGAAATTATAAAATAATCATTGATTGTATATTTCATTAGTCAAAATAGTCTCTGACGTTAACGTAATTTTTCAATGCTAACAAAAATTCTTTTCTTATGAGGACTAATATGTCAATAGGTAAAAGTACTTATAACAACTAATATGACAATAAGTAGGTATATTGAAAACTGATATGACAAAATTAACAAATCATTTTAACGCCAACGACTATTTTGACTTACGCAATACATATTAAAGACTATTTTAAAATTTTATTACATTCAAAAGATGTTGTGGTTATCCGTTATACATTCAAGACACAAATGACTATTTACCAATAATTTATTTGTAGTTAGTAGCTTGTACTCCACCTCCACTTCCCTCTTATAAATTGTAGCATTTTCCATTTGAAATCTCTCAAGCATCTTCTTTTCATATATTGAGTGGTAAAAAATGCTTCTGCATTCTGTAGACTGTACCAAAAAGAGAATAAAAAAATGCGTAACTACCATAGGGTATAAAAACATATAGAGAATGGAAAAACTTCTACCATAATATTGAAACACAGAATGAAAAATGTTTAACTATGATAGGATAGAAACATATAGAGAACTAAATTGCATAACTACCTTGTGATATAAGCACATAGAGATTAGAGAATCAACAAACTAAACTACCGTAGAGTAGAAGGATAAAGAGAATTAAAAAATGCCTAACTACCATAGGGTAGAAGAATATAGAGAACGGAAATTATAACTGCCATAGGATAAAAGCATGTAGAGAATATAGAGTAGAAGCATCAAGAAAAAGAAGAATGTTTAAGCACCGTAAAGTTGAAACATTAAATAAAATGACTAAAAAATCAATTAGGTGTTTATGCGTCTAACTTATCCTTGTAAAATTGGTTTGTAAGGTGAAGATCGTAACCATTTCTAAATATTTGTTCGTGTCATCTCTCATTTAATGTGAGACTCTTTAACATATTCCTTCAACATTATTAAGCTTGATGTGTAAATATAAATGTGGTATTTGTCAAAGAAGCAATCACAAACCTATATTCAATCATCAAATAGGTCTTGAAAAACTATATGATGTAAAAGTTGATTTTTATTATTTTTAGGTGCGATGTAAAAGTTGATATTCATTTGACAAAACCAAATATCCACACCAATTCGAGAATTCCAACTATACCTATAATCATGATACTCAATTCAAAAAGTGAGGTGCAAAAGTGAGGGAAAAAATGGAATTAGTATCATCTCTTTAAGATGGATGTAATGCTCTAGTGATATTGGGTTGAGAAACATGGTAGAGTGAAAATTATAATGATGAAAGAAATTGATTTTAAAATTAAATTAATGAATCGAATACTTACAATGTAAAAAACTTAAATCCAATCATAATTAAGTTTAATCGTAACAATATTAAACCAATACAAATTTATACAGACACAAACAAATGAAAGTTTCCACGTGGGTAACCTTTGTGTTGCCTATCCCATTCACTAGCATGTTCTTTTGATTTGATTGTTCTTCGGATCGAGCCCACAATAATATAATTAATTTATATGATTTTTTAAATACATAGTACGATGTAAATAATTATCATTTCTCCAAACATTAAAAGACGTCCCCTAAATAAATAAATAAATAAGAGACGTGTACCTAAGCATAATGATAGGAGATAATGTGATGATCAACAAAAGAATGATAGGGATTTCTCACAAAAAAGAATGATAGGGATAATGTCATAACATGACTCGTGGAAACCAAAGTGAAAGAAAACAAACAACAAAATTCTTGTGATCTTCGAAGAATTTGCATTTCCATTAAAAAATAAATATTTAAATTTGTTTAATCCATGCAATTATAAAGTCCATTTATTTTAGTTTCGGCAAGTTTTTTTTTGTTTGGATTCATTTTTTGAATATACATGAACAATTATTTTCAGTTCATAGCATCGGTTTTTTTTGTCATATAGTTTAGTGTTTTTTTTACAAAAAAAAAAAAAAATCACTTTTTTATTGGGTCATATAAAGCCATATACGTGATTATGTTGGACCATGTATTTTTTATTTTTTTTGTGGTGGCCGGAGTTCGAACCCCGGACCTTGCATATATTATGCATTGTCCATACCAACTGAGATAAGCTCACGATGACATATTGGACCATGTATGAAAGCAAGGATAAAAACCAAAAGTTTTAAATTTGCTAGGATTGAATCCAAACATAAAACTTTCAAAGACTACCATAAAAAATGTTATAATTGCAGGGACTAAAATTATATTTAAATAGTCCCCGTGAGCATAATTCAATTGGTAGGGACAATCCATTATTATATGTAGGGGCTGGAATAAAAATCATTTTTAAACAAAAAATACTTGACAAACAAATCATATTTAAGCAAAAAATAATTTTTTTTTGTTGAGAGAAGCAAAAAAATAAATAAATGAAATGTCTTATTTCACAAAAAGGTCTTTTTTTTATTAAATAGTCTATTAGCTAGACTCGCACGCTATAAATATTGATAAATGAAAAACCAGATATTTGAACTTTGATATATGTGTACCAATGTTTGTGGAACTTGCGAATCGAGTTGTATTTACATTCTTTTTTAAGAGGAATCCAGCTGCATTTACATGACAATAATAAGAATCTTTTATTTGATGGAAAGAAGATTTAAACTCCTAAAAAGATCATGACTCTCAACTTTGTGTGATTGGATGCGGTGGATTGGAAACAACTCATCACTTGTTTCTTTCTTGCCCCATTTTCACCCCTCTGTGGTATATGGTTAGATCTTGAATTGAAATATCTTCAGCTGATCCGAATGTGCTACAAAATCATCTTTGTTCAATTTATTCATTCTTCTAGAGGATTGTGAGCTCGTCGTTGTTTCTTGCAACTTATTTGATTATGTTGTATTTGAGTTATGTAGAACGAGCAGAACAACATAGTTTTCAACGTTAAGGAAAATACAATTCACCAGATGCTAGATAAAGTCAAATTACATTTGTTTTAGTGGTTGAAAGCTTATAATGTCAATCTTAATTTACACTCTCATATGTGGTGGTCGAACCCTTTTGTTTGTATGAGTATCAACTAAATCCTTTTGTTTCTTCTGTTTTTGGTTATGTGCCGACTATAAACTTTTGAGGTTCTTTATAGCACATCTTATGCTATTAAAGACTCTCGGTTGATGTTAATATAATCATTTTTGTTTGTTAAAAGAAAATTCTAAAAACGTTCAATAGTGCATCTCATTAGGTTCAACCTCTCTTATGTGGGGGATTATTTTTCTTCTACGTCTTCTTTTTTTATTTAAGATCCTAAATAATATTAACAAACTATATCCAAGTACAGGATGATTGAAATAGGCCACAAGAATAAGAGGACAATACACATCCTCAGCCAATAAACGATAACAAATATAACCAAAAAGTACCAAAATCGTGATAAAATTATTGCATATCCATCACAATCAAGAAGCATGATTTTCAACGTCTTCTATTTTTTGATATTACCAATTTTCAACAGCTTCTACGTCTTCTAACTTGGAGAATATTGAATTATTATATATTTATAGTGATGCCAACATGTATTGGCTTGTTAGAGCACTTATATTTGAAGATAATTTATTTTTCTACAATCGTTTAATATTTTATTTTCTTTCTATTTCTTTCTCCTCATCACATCTTTAAATTATCACATCTATTACATCTTACGATGGTCTCTTTTTATTTTTCTCTTAAGTAGTATATTGGGCGTTTGGATGTCTAATAACAGTTTTCATAATCAATATCATCATACTCCACTAAAGAAGGCTTAGATGAGAACCATGAAATGACACATGTCTAATCTAAATACGATTTCATACTCGAATGCGAGCTTAGACATGGAAAAACGTTAAACTTGGGAGAATTGACCGCTTATTTTGTTATACAAGATTTGATGAATTGATATTTGCACTTCAAACTCACATTTTTGTCTTGTATGAATCAATTCCTTATCAACATGGATAAACCTCTCTTGAGTTATATCTTACTTTTTTTATGTTAACTCTCTGATTTCTTTTAAAAAATGGTCACAGTAATCTAAAGTTCGGCAGAAAGGTAAGTAAAAACTGACCAAAACTTATATCTTAGTTATTTCCTCCTTTATTTTAAAAAAATAACATTGTGTATTTCTTTACTTATTTTTTTTAATGTATTTTTTGACTCCCCACTAACCTTTTTTAGAAGACAAAATCAAATCAATTTAGTCATTTTCCCATGTAACAATTTAGTGTATTATATGAGCAATGATATATAATAGTCACACAATAATGAAGTATTATTAGATCTATACGTAAAGAAATATTAGTTATAGTCTTTACAATAATTAGAAATATGATAAGATGACACGCATAAAGAACCATTGATTAAAACATTATTCTTTTTCTAATGAGATAATTAATTAAAGATTAGTTCTAGTATTTTATTGTCAAAGTTCCGTAACCTTTGCTTTTCTGTTTTCTTTTTGTTCCTATATATAAAGCTTACAACCCTTTTATTTTCACAATCAAATTGAACCTTCAAATTTTCAATCTTTTCAGCATCATCATCATCAATCTTTTCATCATCAATCAATTACCATCCATGGCATCTCAACCTAAAACTCAAACTCAAACTCAAAGTAACCTCACAATTTCAACATCACCAAAAAGTGAAAGTGGTAGCAACACAACAACACCTTTGCCAAAAGGACAGTGTTTATGTTCTCCGACGACACACGAAGGCTCTTTCCGATGTCGTTTACATCGTAGCTCATCTTCATCATCTTCATCAACTACTTCAACTTGGATGAAACGTAACAAATCCATGCCTAGTAATAATAATAAGCATGTTGTTTTTGTCACTCCAAACTCCACATGATGATGATATTGATGGGTCATGTTGATCATGGTATGGTATATACGACATACAAGGTGTTGTGAGTAGTGCCTTTTCATATGTACTTGTATGAATCCTACTTTGTAAGTCTTGATTAATTACTTGAAAATATTGTTAGGGTTAATTCTTGGAATTAACCTTCTTGTTCTACACATCTCAATTTGTCTATGATCAATTTACACACATTCATTAATTAGATTTAAATTATATTTTAAGAACTTTTTAATAATTAGATTTACTTGAATAATTATGTAAATATGTGTAGCTAATTTAATAATTTTTAAAAGAATTTTTAAGAAAACTTGAATAGCTAGTTTGATTCTTTGCCCAGAAATATATTATTCATTAATCTTCTTTTTTTTTTTTTCTCCAGGGGAATCATTCACCAATCTTGTTTTATACTTTTATTTCCATAGAATTGAATTTTAATCTAAATATAATTCGTCTAAATATTTTATGGATTTAGATCCTCGACATTTGGAGGAGTTTGATATATACTTGTTTTTATTTATTCTTGATATATAATACGGGGACATGTTGACTATATACGGGGAGGGATTCAAAAAACTATCAATTGAGGGGTTGAAGAACGAAAATAATTTACATGCAAAGACGGCGTAATTTTTTTTACACGTATATTCAATCAAATCATATTGTAAAATCACTTTATTAAGTCAATTTCACAAACTTTTAAAACTATTCGAATTTTGTTAAATAATTTCAATTGAAACGTATATTGACAATGTTTTTTTGGTACAAGTATTGACAATGTTTTTTTTTTCTAAAGAAGTATTGACAATGTGTATATATCTAATTAGGATGACAAAGTATTCTTACTTAACTAATGTAACTAATTATTATAAGTAACCAATAAATGTAATAATAAACTTTTAAAACATAAGTAAATACATGGTTAAACTACATAGCTACGAATTTTGGATTTTTATAAAATCCATATATTTGATCATTAATATATTATTGATAATAATCAACGGTGGATTAGTAAAATTCATTGTTTGTTTGTAATGAGTTATTAAGCACTCCTAGAGTCAACATATACCTACTCTTTATTAGTTTATATTTTAGTTGATCCTACTCCTACACCATTTTTTTTTGTTTATACTCTTTTATGTATGTGAGTCTAAGATGTTTTTGTAATTTTTGGGGATTTGTCCACAAGAAATTGAAAAAAAACTAGAAGAGAAAAATGGTCACACACAAAGATAGATTTTATCCATTTTAGTATATGATCCCATTTATGTGATTCGGATTGAAAGTATATATGATCATTTATGTGCTCTATTTTGGTTCACCCATTTTAAATAGTGATATAGTTTTTCTGGACAATGTGAAAACGGTTTGGAGTTGGATTGGATTCTAATGGTCTATGATTTTAGAGGTGCTGCGAATATATTATAGAATTGATTGAAATTGAAGATAATGTTGTACTACTACAATTATTTGATCAACAAGGGTTGAAGAAATTGATTAATTGGGATTGGAGATGTATTGAAATTGAAAGCAAACCCACCTAACGTCCAATGAAAACCATTGGCTTTAGAATCTTGATAAAGACAGTGCTATATTCTATAATGAATTAGATTTCATATTCCTCTTTGTCACTTTCTTAGTATTCCAATATTCAACAAGTTTTTTTTCAATGAGAAATGAACCCTATTTCGCGTTAATCCTCCAGTTGAGATGGAGCTTTAGTGGTGATCCGAAGTTCGATTGTAAGGTAATGATGGTTTGACAAAAACTTGTTTCATCTTAGACAAACGAACCTTTCATTGCCAACATAAGTTAAATAAATTCAAAAGGATTTAACTCAAATTTTACAATAATTTAGTTTGAATTTTATTGTTGCTAATGTGAGAATTTCATTGGTGGATAATATACAAGTGTCTTCGCTAACTCCTATTATTATTCAGTTTATCTGATCATGTTTATCTTTTAGTATCAATGTGCCTAAACTTTTTTTTCTCCGTAAAAAAGAGCATTTTATTAAATAAATAACTCTTAGTTACAAATGTGTTACTATGCAAATAAACAATCAATTGACCATAAATTTGTATGCTTCATGTGCTCTTATGGTAGAAAGACCCTTTTACAAAACATTTGTTGGAACACTAGTTAATTCTGGTAGAAGTTGGATAGAAAAACACAAGGTAAGATAAGAACTAGTGTGTGACTTAAAAATGTCTTATATTGATGAGCCACATCAACTAGCAAATGTTTATATAAGGGTGGAGTGACCTCCAAGAGTGTGCCCTTTGGATACACACTTTTACGAAGGGATGAGCGCTTAGAAAAATATATATCACACGCGACAACACGGGGGCTTGGGCTTGGATCAAAAAATAAATATTTTTTTATTACTTGAAAATGATAAATTAATTAATTTAATCATTATCCGAAAGCTTTGTTATGATCCGGATTTTTTCGGATATATCCAACTAAGAAACAGAAACACGTTTGCTTAAGGATTAAGCTGACTTAATCCTCAAGTCACTTGTTTTTTTGTTACGAACTCTCCTATAAAACGAAAGCTCGCTCCACTCATTCTTTACACAGAAATTTACAGTTGATGATTCTTGTGTTTTTCCTCTCTTCTCCTTCCTTCAACTTGTGTTGACGAGTCCTTCTTCTTCTACTCCTTTCTGTCCCGTTGGTTTCGATTTGAGTGGTCTAGGTATCATATATAGTGGTTTCAATCGAACGATTAATCAATATTTTTGAGGTGTATATTCTCAAACAATTACATACTGTACAATACGTAATTGAACAGTGTAATAGATTGTTTTATCCTAAAGGCGACGCGGTTGTTAGTCTACCTTGCACCGATAGGGATTTAAATTATGATTTGTTTAGAAATATACTTTTTCAAACATTACGACAAAATATAATAACAAATATCTTGTACTCCCTTGTTATTTTATTTGATTATCAAAAAAGGATCTTGTATTTTTAAGATGATTATGCATCGTTGTTACAATATTTTGTCGTAATGTTTGAAAAAGTATTTTTCTAAACAAATCAGAATTGAAATCCCTATCACGAGTTCTGATATATATTCTAAATCACTTTGATTACTTTAATCCTTGGAGTTATTTCATAATTGATAAAAATGTAGTTTTTTTAAAAAACTCTATAACTATCACATGATTAAAAAAAAAAAAACTGTTGTTTATATAGCATGGTGAGTGGATCTTATCCATATATATTCTTTTATTTATTTAAGTTACAACGACGTTGTTTGTTTAAAATTAGATTATAGGGATCTTTTTACATGTATTATTACAAATTTGAAATAAAATATATGTATAGGCAAAGAAGAAAAGTGGATTATTTAAAGGGATAATACTCATTTTGGTCTCAAGACGTGTAAAGAGTAGTAACAATAGTTCATCAATGAATCAAAATTCTAAAATAGTTTTTTATTGTGCATTTTGTTAGTCAAAATAGTCTCTGACGCTAAAATAATATCTCAATACTCAATATCTCTTTTGATATAAGGACTGAAATGACAATTAGTAAATATTTATAAGAATTGATATGACAATAAATAAGTATATTGCAGGATTAATATGACAATATTAACAAAGTATTTTGTTGTCAGACACTATTTTGACTAACGAATTGCAAAATCAAATATTATTTAAAAATTTCAGTACATTGATGGACTATTCTAGTTCCTCGATACACATTAAAATGACTATCACCCCTTATATGTGGAACCTAACTTGGATACAATCTACACAAAATAAGAGAAAAACAAATAAAGCCTAGTTGAGTTAAAATATCAATAATTTGTTGTGTATCAATTCAAAAGAATGTGCTAGCTAGACTTTATTTTAGAGTTATGAAATTAGATCGTGTGGTTCACCTTGACCTACCAAAATTCCAATAATGGTCCAGGTTAATCAAGAATTCGATTAGACTACACATTGGGTCAAAGCCAATAATGTCTTAATTGTAAATGTTCTGTTGAAAATGCACATGGATTGCTTGATGAAGCAGTTGAACATGATATTTCTAATGTTGTTACCTATAACATTCTCTTGATGTGACTTTGTGAACTGGGAAAGGTTGATCATAGGAAAAGTGAAATTTATCAGTTAGATACATTTTTTGCCAACAGCATAATAATGTCATGGGAGATAAGATCAGCTATTTGTAATGTAACAAATTAGTTGTGCCAACACCACTTTTTTTCTTCATATATAGTACTTGTGTGTTGGAAGATTAGATTGAAGTTTTATAGTATATTGAAAATTAAGATGTTATATATATACACAAAGGAGTGATATTTTGATTCTATGAGTAAGTGTGTTAACTTACTCCAAATCATGACCATTAATTCTAATATATATTAATGACTTAGATTAATTGATATGGAACACTCATCACCACAAAACAACAAAACAATTAATGTCTTTTAATTGATTGATATTTTTTTATTCTTCTCCCTTTGCTTTTTTTTTTTCTTCACGCTAAAAAAAAATTGCATATGGCCACGAGAGCAGAACTTGTAAGAAAAGAAAACACATGACTTTTTTTTTTAACAAAGAAAAGAAAACACATGACTTCTCTCTTCAACTCATTCGGTTTCAAAGAAAACACTACTTCAATTCATTTTCTACTAAACTATAAACTAAACCTTAGTTTTCTCTATTTCCCACTGGCGAAAAGACGGGTATTCACGCGTCCGTCTTTCCACTCTTTTTATTGCACCAACGTTTGAAAATTATTAACGGTGTTTTTTTTTATGAAATTTTGTTTAAATTAAAACTAAAAATATAAATGTTTGTTGCTTTCAAGTTATAACAAACCAAACTAATCATGATTATTTATTTTAATGACATCAACACTATAAAATAAAAAATATATTTAATAGAAACATTGCATTAATATAGATTTTTTAAAAATAGTATTTTTTAACAAGGCAAAATGAAATTTAATATTAAACCAAAAATGATTCATCGTACACAAAAGTGAAGCACGTTTTAAAAATAGTTATTGGCTTTTAAAATTGTCATATTAACTTTCTCTCTTGATACATAAAAATTTGTGTATATATATATATATATATATATATATATATATATATATATATATATATATATATAAATTATTTATTTA
>Ga0315914_1008493_pt1 | contig 13681 bp, 8 predicted proteins | sample MpolenodulesMG_FD_203920 | JGI IMG/M metagenome (GOLD analysis project Ga0315914, IMG submission 203920) | Medicago polymorpha root nodule microbial communities from Los Angeles, California, United States - elongated nodules | ecosystem: Host-associated > Plants > Roots > Nodule | place: USA...
TTAAGCTAACATAGCTCTAAAGAAATGTCAACACATATATCCCTCAAAAGATGTAGCAGGCTCTTGTGTAGGGTAGACAATTATGTTTATTTTACTTCCAAACATAGCCTAACCATACTGCTGACGGGGAAAATTTTCTGAACTTTCAATGGCAGCTAGTGTTTGTCTCTTTTCATTTTGTCAAATGTGATGTAGAAGGCATATTGTGTTGTTGCTTATTAGTATTATGTGCTTTGGTGATTAAATATCTTTGTTGTTGATGATTTTGACATTGAATGGTTAACATAATTAAAGTGTATGAGTTTTTTTTTATTACTATACTACAAGCATAAGCAAGTGATGTAGGCTGCCAATGATTGCCAACGTGATGAAGCCTCAAGAATATCTCCTGAGTACAACAAAAGTCATTGTTACTCTTATTTATTGTTTAATTAGGTTGATGTATGAATCAATGTTTTTTTAAGAGGTGTATGTATATGGATTGATGTTACTCTTGAATGAATTATATGAATGAGACAAGATTTAATTATGTATAATTGTATATTTTGCATATTAGTTTTGTGGCAATTCTCTTGCAAATAAACCCATAATCTTGTTTGAAAAGTGTTGAGCATAGAAATTTTAAAGTCATCATTGAATATAAGGATTTTCTTAATTCCGTTTGAAAACTGTTGGAATATTTAATTTAATTCCGTCCGAAATCCGTAGGAAATTTTAACTTAATTCCGTCCGAAATTCGTAGGAATTTAAATTTAATTCCGTCCAAAATCTGTAGGAATTTAAATTAAATTCCGTCCGAAATCCGTCTGAATTTTAGTCCAATATCCCACAAACTTTAATTTTTGAGTTTGTGTGAAAACCGTGCGAAATCTGTTTGAAATATATTTGGGACGGAATTTGGGACGGAACTATTATTTGCGACGCGGTCTTTTCGGACAACGCCCTATCTGTCCGAATTCCGTGGGAATTGTCCGTAGATTCCGTCCCAAAACTGTCCGAAATTTCGTCTGAAAATGACCTTTTTTTAGTAGTTGATTTAAATATTAACTATTTTAATGGTTATTTGAACCTTGAATTCCTTTTGCCTTCAGATTTCTATCAATCTAGTTCGATGTCGGTTGTTCTAAATATATTAAGACAAGTAGTGTGTAATCAAAGTTTAAAAAAGGAAAAAATTAACTTATATTTGTATCATTTCAATATTATTTTGTTACTTGAAGATCTCTAACAATTGATAACAATTGGTAAATAATGTCTTATATTAAATATTATTTTCAACAAACACGTGCGCGCTCACTCACACTCATACACACACACATATTAGAATGGTCATGCATTAACAGAGTTGATTATAGCGAAAGAGGATATAATCTCACAATATGACAAACGAAAGTTTGATTTCTAACTCACTACATTTCAATGGTTGAAGTGGCTTCCCTTATCGGAATGGTGGTACAACACTACATTTCACACTGCCATCCGAACTACTCCTTTTGAAGTGGTCTACGGGCAAACCCCACCTGTGCATCTGCCATACTTACCTTGGGAATCCTCTTCTGTCAGTGGACATATCGCTTAGTGCCCGTGAAGAAGCCATCAAGTTACTAAAGTTCCATCTCCAAAGAGCACAGAATCACATGGTTCAACAAGCCAACAAGCGTCGGAGCGACAGAAATTTTTCCGTTGGTGATTTTGTCTATCTCAAGTTACATCCTTACAGACAAGTATCCATGCGTTCAACCTCGTACCACAAGTTAATGCCGAAGTTTTACGGTCCTTTTAAGGTCTTGGATAGAATTGGCCTTGCTGCATACCAGTTAGATCCCCAAACACTCATATTCATAATGTGTTTCATGTTTCACAGCTGAAAAGGTGCCCAAACCCAACTGCTGTTCCAATCCAGCACCTACCTGCTGCAATTCTACAACGGAAAATGGTCCGAAGGGGACATGTTGCAGCAACAAAAGTACTTGTGCAATGGAAATATGTTCCCAATGACCAAGCCACTTGGGAATTCTACTCTGACTTGTTACTTAAGTTCCCTGATTTCCATCCTTGAGGACAAGGATATTGCGAAGCTAGGGGTATTGTGACAGGATTTAACTATTATCTATTTTAGGATTTATAATTTATTTTAGATCGCTTTGCTTCTAGATTTTATTTTAATTCTTAGCCGACTTTGCTTCAAGATTAAAATAATGATTAGGCAAAGTTGTTTTAATAAATTCCCGTATTCTATGCAATGATTGGTGAGATGTTTGTTACCAACTTGCTTTTATATAGCCTTGAGTGCCAAAATCAAGCTGATTCATATAACAAATCTCTTATCTAATTTTCTCTTTGTGCACCTTTGATTCTTATCCATCGAGTAGCATTCAATAATTGTTGCTCCTGGTGAGAGTTGTGGTTATTATCGGATTAATCTCCCTAATAATCCAATCACCCTTTACATATATATTTTTGGAGCATTCAATAATAACTGTTTCATAAAACATGAAAAAATTAACATATGCTATGATCAAATGAAAGTGAATAACAGGGGTACCATACCAACAGTGGGGAACATAGGCCTTGAATAAGATGGCAAGTGATGGTGGTATTTCTGGACTGTATAATCTCATCAAAATGTAAAATACTCGAGATTGACTTCATGCTTCAACATAATCAACTCCTTTTAAAATGAAATATTTGTTATTATGCAAGGACATAGAAAAGGCTGTCTGGTGACACACCCCTCCATAACCGTTCCATCCTGCACCAGAATGGCGGCATATGAACATACCAAAATAATTACTGATTCTCTAAATCCATGCACGATATTGTACTGTTGCTTTTGCCCCTATCAAATGATCACCAATGATGACAATTAAAAAACTATAAAGTAACAAGCAATCATCTATCAAATGCAGTATGAGCTTCTAAGTAAATTTAAAACAAGCAATCATCTAAAGTTACTTGACTCGTGCGTTTCCTCCAAAAATTTGAACAAAAATCCCTTATCATAGACTAAATCTCAGAGGCTACAGCATCTCAAATAAAAATCACCAATCATAAAAAAAATATATAAATTCTATAACCACAATATTAAAAGTACAGTTCTGCAGAATCCTCCTCTAGAGTTTCATCTTCACAAAGGACCCCCCTATCACTCAAAATATCAAAAACACAAACACTCTTATTCTAACCTTATTTCATATTCTCCTATTTATGTCAGCCACAAAGATTAATATCAAAGAAAGTGTCATGAGACGTACATTACAGAGTAGTTATTCACACAAATGCTAGATTAGTTATTTAAAATCAAACAAATCCAGGAGCCAGTTCTTCACGGACACAGCCAATGAATTCATGAAGCCAGTCTCATGGATGTAGTTCTGGAGTGTGTTCATGAGATTGAGATAGCGAGAGAGAGAGGCACGTGAGACAATTTGGAGAAAGTGCGAAAGAGAAAATGTCCAAAAGGATAAAAGGACATGGGAACGAGAGCAAGTGGGGAATGAGAGCTGCAAAACTCAATCTTGCAACATTTTATAAAATATGTTACTAACATCATTGTTGTTACTAAAAGGTCTAAAATGTAGTAGTGTTTATATGATAACTTGCTTAATAGGTAAACTCAATCTAATTTTTTGTTTTTTGTATAGACTTAAATTTTGTTTTTGCTATGAATACATTATAATAAATGCTAATGTTAAGATTATAATTAACAACATAGTTTTATTATCAATACATTATAACAAGTAGCCTTACTTCATATTATTGGGATCGGTCCCCAAGTAGCCTTTCTTACATAGTGGTTATGATCCAATGTATGGAAAAAACCATTGGCCTTTATTACCCAAAAATCGGGTAGAACTTTGCCACTTTGGTCAAAGTTCACTTGGAAAATGGCTTCCAAATGACCCCAAATCACCTTACACGACACAAATTCGTCATAGGGAACATCAAATTGAAAAGTTTTTCCTGGTTGTGTTACAAACTTCCCTAGTCCCCCAGGACCACAATCGAAGTCCAGCGATCCTGAATTTAGAGGCAATGCAATAAACATTTTAATGGTATTGGACAAAGTGTTGGTATGCAAGTTTTGGATTTCTTTAAGGATGACATCATTTGAAGCATTACATAGAGGATATATAAGAGAAATGAACAGGTCAACATACCATTTGACTAACATTTTTTAAGTTTAATATGTGAGACTACTAAAGTTGATTAAAACATAAATGTCAACATTTGTACTTACACGCACGCGCGCGCAAGCGCGCGCGCGCACGCATATATATAGTTAAATTTCACAAGTTTGATAATAAATTAAGTATTTTAACTAAACATTAAATACAAATTTTGACTAAATATTTATGTATTTTGATTAGAACTATATTTGGTTAATAAATATAAAAGTAAGTTCAATAAGAGTTTTGACTAAACTTATTTAAAATATATAAAGTTTTTTTTGAGGAAAAATATATAAAGTTAAAATATAAATATTTTGACTAAACATAAAACATATATGCATTTTGACTAAAATTATGTTTGTTTAATTTCCCATAAATAAATTAGTAATAAAAAATTAGCAAACAAGTTTTTAAAGTTCCTTTAAAATTTTGTGTTTAGTCCTATTGATATTGTTTTGACTTTAATTCACAAAAATAATAATGTTGTTTGGATTGTTAAGTCAATTAATCTGTATCTTTTCGATATTTAATGTCTACCTTTTCCTTTAAAATTCATTCATTTCGATATTTATTTCCATTCATCCAAACATAGTGTTATAGGAGTATTTCCATAGGTTTGCAATCACTCATGTTTGCTTGAAGGATAACATTTGTTTGTTGGTATTATTTCAACTCCAAGAAAATGGCTTGGTTGGCCCAAGTTTTTGAGAGAGAACTGATATGCAAGTGCCTATTTAAACTGATCTAGAAATCTCAAATGGCTGCCAGTTAGCAATTAATCATCAACATAAACTAAACAAATAAGCAATTTTAGAACTTGAGTTGTACATGAATAAAAAGGTACTCCCTCCGTCTCATAATAACTGAACCATTTTACTTTTCAATACAATATTAATTACTTTTCCCCCTTTATAACTCTAATTAATATTACTTTCATCACTCCCAATTCAATATATTTTACTTTGCATTTATGATAGTGGAGAATGCACCAATACTTAACAAAAAATAGCCCTTAAAACCATTTTTCTCTCTCTTTAATTTATACATTTTTCTTAATATTTGTGAAATGAGCAAATGAGCAAATGACTCAATTAATCTGGAACAGAGGAAGTATCACTTTTGGCGTTGATAACTCCGAATTCTAACATAAATGTTCTTAAGACATGAAACCAAGCACATGGTGCTTGCATAACACCTTAGTGCTTTCTTGTGTTTACAGATAGGGATGAGAATAAGTTAGGTCGGCCTACAGGGGCCTACGACAAGTCAGGCCATACTTTTTTTCTTAAATAGACAAGGCTTAGGCTTTTTTTTAAGCCTATTTAGCTTAAAAGGCCAGGCCACAGGCCTCTCAAAAGCCTCTTAAGCCTATTAGGCCAGCATATTTATATTAATAATATTATATTTTGTACTTTGAATTAAAATATAAATTTGTAAACTTTTTCAATAATTTAAGATTTTTTAGTATACATTAATTTTTTGCATACATAAATATATTATTATAAACATTAATAGAAATATGATACCATATATAGTCGAATTCTCTAAAACCTCGTGTTGATTATTAAAAGAGAGTTTAATCTAATTGAACTATTAGTTCGTCAGTCCATTTAAACTTAGATCATATTGCTTATTTAAATACGTTTATAAGATATATGCTTTTAAACAGGCTAGCATGCCGTATAGGTCAGACTCAGACCTAAAAAGTAGATCTATGACAAACCGCAGACCATACTAAGCCGCAGACCACCTAAAGAAACATTACAAGTTTACAATTTGGTAAATTCAATCTTTGTTGATAGATAACAATAAGTAAATAAGAAATGCAGTAACAATAAGAATAAAAAGAACAGAAAGGGACTAAAGAATCAACGATCCCAATTGTATTTGATGCACATATCTTTGGCTGCGCTACAACTTTTTTGATGTAGATATCTATCTATCTATTTTTTTTATAGACAAATGTTCGTAATTAATTGTTACATTATGGTAGTATTTTCTCCTTTACCATCAAAGTTGTCAGACTCGCGAGTTTACACAGACTCAAAAAACGTTCGTAGACTCGACTCGTAAACTCATACGAGTTTATGGAAAATTAAAGATGATGTTAAGTGACACATAAATGACATATAACAAAACACCAATTAACATAAAAATTCAAACTCCATAACCAACTTGTTAACAAAAAGTCTTCATAATAAAGCTAGTAAATTTGCAAAAGTAAGTAGATAAAGTCCTAGTTCATTCCAAACTGGCTACTGCATAAAGAAAAAAAAACCTAAAACATATCTGATAATGTCTTCAAACATTCAAAATTCCAATGAAATCTTGTTCATCATCAAAATCACCACCACCATCGTCATCATCATTGTCAGCATCATCATCATCATCAAATTCTATCCTGGATGAAACACCTTCACCATTAACTGAACTTGGATTCCTTGAGCTTCCATTTAAATCAACATTTTCACCACGACCACCATGTTCCACAACATTAGAAACAACATCAGCTTCAAAAACATTGTTAACATTAACATCAGCTTGCTCAACATTGTCATGACCTTGCATAAACACAACATTCTCTTCATTAGCATCTTCAGATGTCCATTCATCATCATAATTAATATCTTCAAATGAAGTAACCTTTCTTTTATAGGTTTATAAAATCCTAGGTATTTTTTTTATTCACATTTTTCAGTAATTTGGGCCATATTTTGGGCTTTTTTTTTTTATAAAAAAATTGTTTTATAAAAAAAGTTCATGGACTCGGTAAACTCGTCCTAGACTCGCGAGTCTATAAGAGTCTACATGAATCTACCGAGTCTACCACAAAAGCGATTCTATGTGTGAGTCTACTCGTTTTTTTTACTTCTAGACTCGTAAGCTCGTATAGACTCGTGAGACTACTTGTGACTTTGAAAACCATGCTTACCACGATTTGAACTTGGGCTATTAGCTCAAAACAATTGAGTTACCTTAGTACGTTTTATCGTGAGGGTGTTATTAGAATCGCATTCGTATATTTATTATTAGGAACACAATCATAGATTAGGATTTCAGTTAGCAAATTTTTGTATTTATTGTATATGCTATTATTATACTCCATGTCCTAAATTATAAGCCGTTTTGAGAAAAAAATTGTCCTAAATTATAAGTCGTTTTACAATATCAATATCAATGAAATATTAATGTCACTTTTCCTATTATACCCCTAACTATTTATTACTTTCTCTACTTTCAATTCTTTAATGTTTCTTTTCCATACCATTTATTAAGGACAATTTTATAAAAAAACTCACAATATCTCTTTCTCATACAAATTTAATTACATTTCTTAATATATCACCTGGTCACTATTATAAGCAAAAAACAACATTTTATATTCATTTATTAAATGATGTACGTGGTCTATAATAAAGACCATACACATCATCAATTGAATGAATCTATAATGCAAACTTTTGTTTATAATAACGACCGGAGGATGTATGTGTGAAATGTCCAAAACATCTTATAGATGAAGTAGTAAATAGAGATTAGTTTTTAGGCGTGTACTATATGTTTATTTTTTTAACCATGGGTTTTTGGATAGAATTGTTTATCTTTTTATTCTTATTTATTTATTATTTATTTCAATCTATTTCATTATGATAATAATGATGATGGGAAAAAATGATTATTGCATTTAACTTTAAAATCAATCAATAAACATAAATAATTTTTACTCCTCCTTTAAAAAATAAATATAAAAATATTTTTTCTTTGCAAGTGGGACAGCTAAAAAAAATCAAAACGAAAAAACATGCGCTTAAACTATGAAGCCTAAATACTTCAAAATGAATGACGTACCGGTATCCGATACATATCTTGCACATTGATACATGTGTGATACATCCTGATACATATCGGGAGAGTATCGGGAGATTAAATTGTATTTTTTTAAATAATTGCACTTAAACTATGGTATTAGATACATCGGGGATATCTGAGGGATAGACAGAGGAAAATTGATACGTACGGATGCACAATGTTTCTATTATTTTTGGGATATATGTAATTGACTAAGTAATGATGTTCTCTTTTTGGGATATATCATATATGTAATTGACTTATTGTCGCTTTCTTTATTATCAATATTACTTATATTTATATTTCTGCTGTTGTCCACCTTCTGTTTTGTGTCTTTTTGTTTGTTTGAGAACGCTGCTATTGTTCATTGTCGTGTGAAGGCAATTTTATTGTTGTGTCTTATCGTTGTTCTATGTCAGTTTGCTTTTGAGTTTTTGTACATAGATTGTATTTTGAGTTTTAATTTTTAATTTAAATTTAATTTTTTATTAAAGCATGTTGGCCGTATTGTATCTTGAATTTTAAAATTTTCTCATGTTGATATGTCGGTGCCATATCGTATCCATTTTGTATCATGTATTTGAGCTTCGTTTCATTGATGCACTATCTTCAATATGTACGGTCTCTGCAAGGTATATGAATGGATTAAAAAACTTCAAATTTCTTCCCTCTCTAACAAAAAAGCACTTGGAAACAGTACTAAGTAACTCATCATTTTTTTCACACATCAATTCTGTGTCCTTCAAAAGTACCTAAGACTATTCAATTGACTGCTAGGTGTGTACTATATGTTTCTAAATTGATACTATTGTGAAACATTACAAGTTCATTAAATTAAACCATCACAAATAGAATTCTGTTATTCACCTAATCAACGGAACCTCATTGTTGTGATTAGCAACAAAACATGCTTGGATCATGTGTTAAAACTGACCACGATACAAATTGATGATTTTATATGATGAAAAAAATCAAATTGGTCTGTAATTTTCAAGTAGTTCCAAAACAAGAATGCATTGTGCCTTGTGATTACATGATTGTTTTTTATGTGTGTCTGCTTTTGCAAGTTGATTGTTTTTTGTTTTTGTCTACTTTCGCAAAAATACTACCACAATTTTTTTTTGTTTTGGTATGATTTATGAATATTAAATTCGAACCAGCACACAAAATCAGATGACATATCAACCTCAACCATAGAGACAAAGATTCTGCGTGGAATTGAAAGAAGTGAGAAGTGGGAACACTAGATTCTTTTCTTCATAGGAGTGCTAATACTTCGTTTTCTCAAGTTTACATTATTTTTAATAGTTGTCCACAAATCCGAACTCAATTGTCATAAATACTAAAATTATTAGATTAGACGTCCTGATTCAGATTTAAATTTTCACTTTTTCATTTGTGTAGTGAGTTTTCAAATATTATTGTAATTTTGTCTATCTACCAAATTTTTATTCTATATACTATTTATCATTTTAAACTATCAATATATATTAATCATAATTTTTTTAATTAATTTTTGTATTCATTGTATCTTAGTCCTCCTAAATACTTTATTAGTGAAAGTAGTCTAATTAAAAAAATTATATTTTATTTTAATTTTTGACAAGAAAAGTATATTTTATAAATTCAACACTTTTATTAAAAATTGATCATTATCAAATAAACTCAACCGGTGAGATTAATAAACAATAAATTTAATTTATTTTTAATATCACAGCAGATATAATATAATCACGGTGGCTCATAATAATTTTACTAAGGATAGTGTCGACTGGTGTCCCTGAAGCACAAGTTAAGAAAACAAATATAATAATATTACATTGAAATTTGTACAGTCAACTCATTAAAAATTTAAAAAGTATTTTTTAATTTAAATATTTTTTTAATTTCTTTAACTAGTGCTCCAAATATATCGGTTAACAATACAATATCGTATGATGCCAAAGACACACTAAAAAACTATGGAGCACTACAATACAAACGACATTAGGTGCTTAGCCATGTTTGGCACAGTTCCCCATCCCTCTTTTACTTTTATTCCCTCCCAGTGTTTCCTTTGACTGATTCTATAAATTTGACTAGTCAACAAACATGACTGATCCCTATGATGTTCATGCCTCATTACCCCACATACAATCCATGGCCCACCACATATTTTTGTATCCCCAATATTTGATCCACTTCAATATCCACAACACCATCCATTCTCACAGTCACACACACGTTTACTATTTCAATCACCATATGATAACACATTTTCACATTCTATGATTTTACTAATTTTTTGGCTTTAAATCAATGGTTGCTTTAATACTAGCTAGCGCCTATACTAGTTTAAAAGGTTAATAGGGTGCACCCAATTTCCATGGGATCCAAAGGATCGTCAAAGTGGGATCAATCATTGTTTTTAATTGTTTTTTTCTTCATGAGTACTTCAAAAGATAGTGACACTACGTATTCATGATTTTTTTTGGACAAGAGTACGTATACATGAATTATTGATAAGTATCATTGTATTTGCCACTTGCCGTTTAAAGTATATGCCAAGCAATGCCAAATTGAAACACAGTTGCCCATTTTAAGAATGAATTAATGTTAAAATTATCATGACCGTACGATTTTAATCGGACAGTTCACATGTTTTACAACACCATGCTATTACAACAGGAAATCTACTTCTATGTAGGAATGAATTCATAATCACCAGTTTACTTTATAATTGGCGTCATTAAAAAAAATATGAAAGGAAAGTCTTCAATTCCATCAACTTCATCACCTTAGGGCTTTTCAAAATGCACAAATGATTCATGCTATGTTTAGAATCATGCCAATGAACTCCATTCACGCGTCTACATGAAGCACAAAACCCTAGCTTCTACATCAAAATAACATATTAGGACATAGTTTTTTAGATCGACGTGATTTTGAGACGCAGAACCAAACATTCACTAAATTCCCATAAGTTACTTGCATTACACACATATACATCTAGCTCGTTGTTTTGCTTTTACTTTAGGGTAGGGAAAGAATACTTTGAAAATTAAATTCCCTTGTTAAATTGAATTTATGATCACCAATCAAATTCAGTGTATATTTAATTTTCCGGGATTTGGACATAATTAGTAGCCATGATTTGTTAATTAGGTTAGCAATCAGTTTTGGTGGTTTGTATGTTTATCTTATCTTATTGTAAATTGATAAATTGATAATGTAAGTAATGATTCATTCAAACTTGGGATTAAATAAAAAATTGAAATGCAATGATGGCTTGTTAACTTTTCTCTAGCTAATCATATTTACAGATCGGTTGTGGAAAATAAGAGTGGTACTACTTTTTTGTACAAGCTAAACGACAAAGTACCATGTGTTATGAATTGTATTTGATTAAGCAACAGATTTATTAAAATAAACATGAAGACGAAATTAATCATTCGGTTCTGCATTGTCAAATTATGGTAACTATCCTACAATCATTTCCTATTTCATTTCATAATTCATATATGAATTTGGATTTATATTGTTTCGCTATTTTTCTTTGGAAAAGAAAGGAGTTGATAATATGAAATATCACTTGCGAGCCTTTATTTTTAAATTTGGGTGTATTATTTTTTCTTGTTGTTTACTATATTCAATTTTTCTTTTACTAACTCTAGCATGAAGTTTGCTAATCGACAAACAAATACGGCTGCTCATGCGCTTGTAGGGAAAGCCATATTTCTAACTAGCCTTATTGTTTATTTTAACGAACCTAATTGTATTGAATCTATCATTATTAATAAAATGATATAGGCATGTTTTTATAAAAAAATAAATATGAAGTGATATTAAAAGATGCCTGGTGAACCGATTTAAAAGATCTATTATAACCTACCATTGTTTTTTTCCCTTCCAGACTAGTGTTAGTAAATTTGGGCTTGTGAAACATAGATACGAGTTGGATGGTCATGAGTCGGTCGGAAACAATTTTAGTCTTCTATAGTTTTTAAAATGATAGAAGAAAGTGTAAACATTTTTTGTAATTGTAGAGATTATATGCATTATTCTATGAGTGTATACTATCGTATGTTGAGTGTGAGCTAAAAGTCCCATGAAAAAGTGAACATTGAGCAATATATAACTGAAAAGATTCATGTGTCTAATATCTTAAAAATTTGAATATTGATGTTGTGTCAATTCTCTTTATATGGTTGATTTTAGCCCATGATCTCTCTTAGACTCTTTTCATGATCCAACAATAGTATCGGAATCAATGATTGTTTGAAAGAAGCATACCAAAGTAAATGAACTCACGCTTAAGGGATAGATTGTTGTCTATCAAATGTGAGTTAAAAGTTTCACATTGGATACAAAAATGAATGTTGAGGAACATATAATTAGAGGATTTATTATCCAAATGTCCTAAGATTTTGTGTTTGTGTTAAAATGTGGTGTCAAAATTTCCTTGTGCAGTTGCTATTTGGTCCAATGTGATGATCACACGGGCTCCCATCATGATGCAATAGTGGTATCAGACAAGATGATTTGCTTAAAGTGGATCGACCCATTGTGACAAAAGTCTTTCTGACAATGACAATCTAGCGACATGTTTTATTGATGTTGTGAGTGTCAACGGCGTTGCAAGTGTATGTGAATGAAAACACTTTAAATTGAGAGAAAGTATATCTAGATAAATAGATGTAGTCACACATGAGGGAGAGCTTGTTTTTTCAAGTGATTTCACATCGAATAGAAAAGAAAATATTGAATGACATATAAGTGAGACAATTTCTAATGAATTGAAATTTTGAGTAAAATGAGGTCAAATTCTCATTATACTGTTGCCCTTGATAGTCTAACTATAAATTAATGAAAGTCTGTTAAGGAATCCAAATACAAATGTATTTGAACTAATACTCGAGCAACATCATAGCATGAATAAATGCTTGTTTTTTTGTCCTTCCTTCTTCGGTTGTTATGCGTGTTATATGCCACATACAAATTTTTGTTATGATAGCAATTGGTTTTTGTAGTGAAGTGACTATAATGGGAAATTATGTGTACATATTATTATAAGTGGGAGTTGAGTAAGACAACTCACTCATATGTACATATTATTATTGATCATGAGCAGTATAAGGGACCACCGACACCAAATTTGAAGACCCAAAACAAGCAAAGCATAAATTGACTGATGAATATTGATCGTTAGTGAGATGAGTGATTGGTGAGGTGTCCTGCATAGTTAACCACCGAATCTTCAATTTTGTCTTTCAAATTATAACACTATCAATTTCATCTTTGAGTTGAAACTAATGAAACTTAAAAAGTAAATGATTTTGATTTTTTTAACTAACCGTATTTACTATGAGATTAATACTTGAGTCGGCAACATAACATCTTTATTTGATTCAATGACATCTTTTTTATAGAGTTGAATTGTCTCCCAAATAGACAACTTTAGAACTCGATCTCAAGTTTCATTTTTCATGAGAAAGGGTCACTTTACCAACCATAGTTTTAAAACTCAGCTCGGTCATCAACTCGGCAGGGGTATTGGGTCACTGGGTCAATGGTCGAACCACTGAGTCATTGGTCGAACCGCATGACTGAACCGGAACCACTCGGATGACTCGGTTAGATGACTCGGTCTTAGATTAAATTTATATAGTTATTTAACCGGA
>Ga0315914_1008494_pt1 | contig 13679 bp, 6 predicted proteins | sample MpolenodulesMG_FD_203920 | JGI IMG/M metagenome (GOLD analysis project Ga0315914, IMG submission 203920) | Medicago polymorpha root nodule microbial communities from Los Angeles, California, United States - elongated nodules | ecosystem: Host-associated > Plants > Roots > Nodule | place: USA...
TATATATATATATATATATATATTAAGACATCTAAGAATATATCAATCAAGTACTGGCCGTTGATCAAACAGTTTGGTTTCATTTTCATAGGCAACAATATTTGCATACAACATATATCTCCATATTTGCTGGCCAAGTCAAACAGATTTGATTTGAATGCTAAAGGTGTTGGTTTAGTTGTCAGTTTAATAATAAGAGTTTGATCTTGTAGTCTAAGATATATGGTTCATAAAAGTTTTTTTTATCAAAAGAAATAAATCAAGTTAAATTGTAATCACAGTCCTAAATTGTGGTCCGTATCCATAATTAAGACAATAATGTAATTTTTTTGAAGGTCTTTGCAAAAACAAAATTGCATTGGCAATTTATTCATATTTTGTCGCAAAATTAAAATTCGCAGAGTTTTAGCAGTCCTAATTACAATTAGGAACCATGATGATAACATAACCAACAATCATTTGATTATTGTATGTGAAATTGCACATAATTGGCCGAGCCCAGATGCCTACGATAGGTGACAAATTTCTATTTCATAGATGTTATAACTTACAAATGATATGATACATCAACTAATGGGGTCTCCAAATGAGTGGCGACCACATAGACCTGAAGCTGGAGATTTTGGAAGCCAAAATCAAAAGCAACACCACCAACGCCGCAACGCCCCAAGGCGACGACCCACCTCCTTCTGTTCGTGTGCGTGATTGTATTAATCGTCGACCAAAGAAATCCATCGGAATTACAAGCCGTGGCCCGCATTTGGAGATGAAGTATGCAATAAAAATCAACAAGAGTGGCAAAATCAAGAGAAAGAAGTGGAAACTGATGTTGGCTTTGTGCACTGTTTGCTTGAAGTTTATATAAGATGGAACAAATAGCAAAAACATCACAATCCCAACTATGGATACTAGTTGCAAAGGAGGCGACTTCAAAGGCCACGCCATTTTTGTTTCTCTAATGCTCTATGCTACTAGCTTGTTAATCTCCTATAATTTATAATACATGAGAAAGAAAGTGGAATTGTGCTACACCGCAAATTTATTGACATTTAGAGAGAATTTTTGTGACATTGTGATTAATTTCTGTTCACTTTAGTATAAAGTGTTAAAGTTTAAGGTGGGTGCATGAGGTGCAGTTATTCCATCTCCAATATACTACCAGCTTTTCTATGAAATGTTTTGGAATTGGATTGATACCAAAGGAGGAACGCAGCCTAAGTTCAAAAGACACTAGGTAGAATATATTCATAGGTAGCTTTCATATTAAGCTTTGTAACGGTGGTAGTATTTTTATTATGCTACTATTCTGTCCAATTATTTGTTAGTTTTAGTTTGCTACTTTGCGGACAACTTAATTGTAAGCAACGGTCTTTCATGTGTGGCATTCACTAGAATCGTCCAACTATATTATTTGAATTTGAATCAAGGTGGTTGCGGAAACCCGAACAAGTTAATATATAGATTTACATGTGCGGATAATTATTGTAAATGCCTCCAAAAATGACTTTAAATGTTAAGGGTGAAATTGGTTAAAAAGGGTGTTGATACGCGTTGTGGCTCAACATAAGTTTGATTTTTGTTTCTGTCGGCCTTTTTGTTTGTCGAATCTCTCCACCTTTTGAGCAGACTCCTAAATATCGATTTACAACCTTTACCAAAAACATTAATTTTTACATTGACTTCAGCTCCACTTGACAAATTCAAAATAGGGTGTCTGAAAAACTTGGAGGGTGGGAAAAGAAACTCTAATATTGTTGAAGGCCTTTTCCTTATTTGAGGCCCAGCCCAATTATCTGCGTACGAATTACCCAAAACGCGGAGTTTTGGTATTCAAACCCCAGAAAACAAGAGAGGAAAAAAGACATAAGCGATTCTGAAGAAGGTAGAGAGAATCACACCCAAACCTTAAAATCGATTGTTCACAAAAATGCCTTCTGAAGATTCGAAACCCGTGAAAAAACAAGACGACAACAACAAGATTTCTAGTTTGAAAAAAGCCAAAAACTCCAACTCTAAACCTCTTTCTAAGGGTTCAAAACTTAAGAAATTATTCAAAGAAGAACCTGAACCCATTCCTCGTGCCACTTCAGCTTCTCGCTCCAAAGTTAAGAAGGAACTCAAGGACGACGAAGACGAAGACGAAGACGAAGACGACAAACCTATCGCCAAAAAGATCTCCAAAACCAAGGTACATAATCGAAATTCTCAGACCTAGTTTTTTTTTTATTGTTCTGTTTTAGAAATGTATGTTCGGTTTTTTATAGTATTGTGTTGTGTTAGGTTGTGAAAGAAGAAGTGAAGAAAAAGAAGAAGGTAAAGAAAGAGGAAGTGATTGTTGTTACAGAAACAAAGGTTAAGAAAGTAAAGAAGGTTTATGATTTACCTGGACAGAAACGTGATCCACCTGAAGAGGTTTGTATGACAATGCACTTTCTTCTCTTTATTTTTTTTTACTTTTCATTTCATTTTTATGTTTACTAGGAATCTTTTTCATGTTTTTTCAGAGAGATCCTTCTAGGGTTTTCTACGAGACTTTACATGAACAAATTCCAACTAGCGAAATGGCACAAATATGGTGAGTACTCAACGGCCTATTCTGCTTATGTTTCTGTTTCTCATTTGCAAATTGCGATTCATCATATTTAGGGTCGGTTTTGATTGATGATTTATTTAAGCATAAGCACTTGTGACTTTTGAGACTGTTTGGTAACTGTTTTTAGCTTATTTCCACAAGCTCTCCATGTAGTTTATAATGTAGCTTATAGCTTATACGAAAAAGTTTGAGAAGTGCTTATAGCACGTATGCTATCAGTGCTTAATTAAGATGTTTATCCAAATAGGACTTTAACAATTTTAGGAGATGGAGTAAGTTTAATTGCTAAACTTTGGCTCCCCCTGCAAGAACACTATCACCATGAATGTGAATTTTTAAGTGAGCATGAAAAACACGCTATACCACTCAGAAGAGACTGAGAAACACTATGTATAGATTAGTTGTGAATTCAACTAAGAGGTGAGAATAGAGATGAATGACATTCCAACCGTGAATGGAAGACAATCAACATGTTTCTATTTTAAAATTTTGTTCCACAACACTTGTTTGGACTGTGGAGCAATTTCAAACCTCCAAATGCCTTAGAGTCTCATGTTATCAGTGAGCTTAATTCCCTGTACGGTGTAGAATTGGTTTTGCTGATGTACAATAAAGGCTAACTGTCAGACACTCAGACCCTCTCCATTCAAATGCACTTTGTACAAATAATAGAATGCTCTTAATGTGTCATGTGTAACATTGCATTTGATTTAATAAAACCCTTTATGTTTAAATGTGAGCCTTCGACTCAAAGAGTACTTTTCTTTTATAACACCAAGCTTGGCCTAGGCCCCTGGATATATATTAAATTGTGTTTGCTAAAGTGAATGTTACACATGCTATTATTTTCCGCACAGGGTTATATATTATATACTATATACAGTTTAAGGTACATGTGTAATGACATGTATTTAGGTAAAACCAGAAGCCAATTTAAGGACAGAAGTGATTTTTCCCCCCTTGTGTTTGTCTAAATTCTCTCAAATGATGGTTGAGATGGACCTGAAAACAAAACTATGCAAGGTTTAATCATGCTGTTACGGAAGACATTTGAGATTTTTTTTACTTTTCTTTTGGCGATATATATTCACCAGCATTCCAACTCGTAGATAAACATACACCGGCCCTGTTTCCCAGCGGTTCTAAATTGCATGCCACCATTATCAGGCCTTATGCATTTGTTCACTTGTTCCTTACTGTCTATATTGGATTAATGGTTATTTTGTTGTTTTCTTGTCTTAGGTCAGAGTTATTTTAGGTTTATCATCTCTTTTTCTCTTGTCTGAGTTATCAATTCAGTGTATGTATAAGACGTTCCTTGCAGTTGCAATTACCTGACAAGTGTTTGATTTGTTAACTATGAACGAGTAAATTAATTGTTCTATTTAGATTTAGAAACAGTTATAGGACAAATTGAAACGTAAGACAAGTATAGGTGAAAAATCTTGAGCTTTGTTAATTGATTTTGGGGCAACTTTTTTGTTCGACACTCACACTAAGTCAGTAACATCCAAACATAAAAATATCCACCTTTTTTCTGTGTATTCTCCATGACCCTTTACCCCAAGGCACCTCTTTTCTCGTCTCTCTTCCCCTGTTATTCCATCCCTCGTATCATTTTAAATTGCTTGTGCTGTACATGGATCATAGAACACTCGACAAATTAAAAAGTTGTATCGTAACCCAGTTACTGGCATTGTATTGTTGAATGCTCATATTATACTCTAATGGCTTAAACCCTTATTTAAACAAGACAACCTGCTGCAGATTGAAATTTCCTTTCCCGCTTTTTCTTATCTTTTGGTAGAAGGAGTAAAAGCTATCGGACCAAATATCTAAAAGAATGTAATGAAATGTGTATTATCAAAACTGGCTAGAAAGATATGTTGTGTAACTTATTTTCAAGCAATAGAAGTACTTCCATTGAGTTAATAGAGCGTAGAAGATTGTTTGGTTGTGTTACTGATTGCGACTGCAGGTTGATGGAGTCAGGCTTGCTTCCTAAAGAGGTGGCAAAGAAAGTATTTGAGAAGAAGCAAAAGAAAGCTCTGCAGCAGAAGGTCACTTCTCCTGTTAAGTCTGTAACTGCTGTGAAGAAAAGCACCAAATCTGTTACAGTTAAGAAAGAAAGCCCTGCTACCCCAAATTCTTCCGTTAAAAAGAAGCCAACAAACTCCACATCGAAGCCAACCAAGAAGCGCAAATCTGAAAGTACAAGCTCTGAGGATGATGACTCTGATTTTGACTTTGGTTCAGCAACAAAAAAGAAGAGAAAAGTGGCTTAACTATGATATATTATTTTGCATGTTTTTTCTCCTGGCATTTGTTGTTTCTGACACAAAACTTGTAAGGGGCACATGAGGACCATGATGTAAACTTTGAAGAAGATTGCATGTTCAGAGTTTAGTTTTCAGTTGTGTGCTTGTGTAGCCTGCTGTAAACCTTAATTCGTCAATTATGCAAACAATTCACCCTAATTTTTTTTTTGGAGAGGAATCATAATATTTAAAAATGTTGGATTTTTTTTAAAAAATAATAACATAAATTGCATGTGGCAGAAAGGTTAATCTGTTGTAAAATTTTATGAATTTAATCCAAATTTATGCTTTTGCCCAAGTGGCTTCTGGCTTATTTCAACTGCAATCGATTTTTTTTGTATTTTTAATGAATTGTATGGGATAAAAGAAACCAAAGTAACTTATATTATTGGCTTATCTAGTTGGATAATAAATTTTCTGTAGTTGTCAATATTGAATTGGATCTGATGGTTGCTCAATAGGTATTTTTAAAAGTTTCGACCTCATCGGATTTTACACATAAAAAGTTGATTGGAAGCGAAATTGAGTTGACTATTGAGCAACTTTCATTGAAAATGTTTTTACGAAATGCTCATATTTGAACATTATCATACACAATTGATAAAAAATAGAAATAGAAAATAATTTGCCTGAATAAAAAGTAATGTCAATTTTTCTAAATTATATTGTCCCCAGCCAAAAAAACAAAATTATATATTTTGTTTGTGTTTCTAAATTCTAAGTAGTATGCTAAATACATGTGTGATCAAATAAGATTTCTTCTCTCTCTCAACATTACTTATTGTACGGGTGAATGTAAGCATTGAAATGATATATTAAAAAAACATTATAAATGATTATAGAATACATGTGATGTGATGAAATAAGATTTTTCTTTCCGTTTCTTAAAAAAAGAAAAAGATTTCCTCTTTTCCAATTTTCGTCAAATATTAGTATTGATTTTTTAAATTATTTGATCTTATTTAACTTATTGTGATTAAAAAACTGACACAGGCTTCTTGATGCAATTTGCGCACATATTTTGTCGGACTTATTTTGCTGACCCAAAACAAAACAGTGGAAGCCCAAATAGCGTATTTGTAAGTGCAAGCTTAGGGTTTGCTTGCCTTATGTCCATTATAAAACCTAAACGAATGCCTCTCATCTCAACTCACTTGTCACTTTGTGTTTGTGCCGCACGTTCTCTGTGTTGTGTTCCCCTTCTATTTCTGCATCTCGATCGATGATAACAATTTTATTCTATTTCTTTAATTATGATCATCTTTTTTTATTTTCTTTTTTTTTATCCTACAAGTGGATGATTTTTTTATCATTAATGTTAAGGAAATAGCAAATGATGAGAGTTTATTTTGCGATGACGAGAAGCTCGTGTATTTGCTAGCGATGTTTATCTTATAGTACTTCCATGACTCTGATGCTTTTTTTTAGTGCTTTTATATTTTATAAATCTCTGATTTTTTTTATTTTTTTTTGTATTATTTTGCTTTTTTTATATACTACAAATGGATGATTTTTTATTTTAAGCAAGTGATGAGAGTTTATTTTGTGATGATGAGAAGCTCGTGTATTTACGAGCGATGTTTATCCTAATACTTCCATGACTCTGATGCTATTTTTTAATTCAATTTAATTAATGTTTTTAGTGCTCAAGATTTTTTATTGTTTACAATACAATCTAAATAGTTCGAATCATGAAACCATATTTTTTTTTTGGGTGGGATGATGTTCAGTTTGATTGGGTTGTCTAGAATTCTTCCTCCGGCCGTGATTTTAGTTTTGTCATTGTTTAGATAGGAGGAGTGATACTTGGACAACCAAAATCAAACAATTTTATTGACAACATTTTTTCCTCTTTTTTTATTAGACAAAAGATAAAAGGATAATGAGAATATGTGATAGAAAGTTGTTACACAAATTGTTTAAAAGTGGTTGTTCAAATATCTCTCTTTAGATAGCTCATAATATTTTACATTCCCAATTGCAATTTTCTTTAGCAGTATGAAAATAAAAAATTAAGGTCCTAAATTCGACCCTTTAACATAGAAGAAAATACTATCAACATAACACTTACATTTTTTTTTATTTTTTTTTTTAGAAATGATATTTGAAGAATCTTTTTGTGACAATTTTATCTCTCATGCATGGACTAGGATTGCTACAGTGTTATGTAGTTTCACGCAGTAGATGGTCACAACCATTGAAAAACAATCTAACAGTTCAAATTCACACATTTTGCAGTTTCACAGGACGGTCTGTCACTGCGTTAACGCAACGCAGTTACATCATGGGATCCCGTTCCCTCATACATCATGTTCTCAATTTCTCTCTTTATTGTTTTGGTTTCATTCTATATTTTGCTTGTCCCACAAGTTGTCTCATAAAATGGTTGTTCAAATAACATTATTTATTTTTTTATCATTAAAAAAGGTCAGCGATCGGTTGACTTATCATTAATATCATATTTTGATTAAACTCTACTATAAGAAGATGTTGATAATAGTCGATGAACAATCGGATCTAAAAGATTAATTACAACTAGGTCTTTGTTGTACATCACAACCAATCATGTTTGATGCAATATTAAAGACCAAAAATGTTGTCCTGCATCACAACAATAATTCGGTGTCACCACAAAGATGAGGCAATAAAGTTTCTAAAGCAAAGTAAGTTAAAAACGTTTTGACATACAAAGTGGATGACACAGACACCGTTGATTAGATAAAGTGGATGATGAATCACACAATGCGAGAGACTGAAATCAAAAGACGAAATTTATAAGGGTCTATGACCAAAATAAAAAAAGACAACATTTAAAAACATTGGTTCTTCCATCATCTTCATATCTTTATTCCTCCATTTTTCATCTTAGCTGCAAACCTTCACCATGGAAGAAACAAGGAAAATTCTAATGATTTCCACAAAAGCATGGTTCTTTTGCTCAATGATTTTGTTCTTGGGTGATTACACTTCAAAAATTATATTCCCTTCAAACTTCAGTGTTTGGTAGCAAACAAATTTTCATTCTCTTAATCAGAACTTAATAATTGCTAAGTCATTTACATTTGCTGAGCTTACGTGACTTAGGCCCTTGTATTGTTTAACATCTAACATCTAATTGCATGGTAATGAAATCAAGATGACAATGGAAGCAGTTCCTCCTGTTTAAGCCAATGTGAGCTTTTTTTCCAATAGTTTTCCAAAGTATAAATTAGGAGAAAGTATAAATTAGGAGTTAAACATCAAACTTTTCAAGAGCCTGCTGAGGATAATTGCCAGTAGATTTGACAAGAAAAATCCATTTGAATACGTATTGGTCAAGAAAAAAGGTTGAGCTCTCTTAGAGGGCTATAGAGCAATCACCCTAAAATTTTAGGCCATGTGCGCCTATGTTGAACGGAAGATAATGGGTGGTTTTATCAACCTTCGCTAATATGCCCAACTATAGTGTTGGATTGGACGACTTCATGTTAAGAGTTCTGTTGAGTATATTCTGATGAACATTATTCTTACTTCAAAAGTTCCTAACGTAATTTGGAGTTAAATATTTTATTAATATGTCAATGCTTTGAATGAATAATTCTTTAGTGATTTTCAACCATCTCGGAGTATAAGGGAAGGGGTTCTAATCTCCTTGATCAGTGTTTTGGGAGATTGTTTCACCCACTAGAGGTTTAGCGTGTGTATGGATCTGTTTTTGGACAGAAAATTGTGTCCCAATACAATCTTAATCTCCATTACTGTGGAAATGGAGAAACTACAAAACTAAACTTCTACCAAAACGTGAAAACTGCACAGATGGTAAAAGCCAAGGTTAAACCAATATAAGATGTGTAGTATGATCCAAATTTTGGTCTGTAAAGATTCAATTTTTAGAAAATTAATGTGACGCTGTCAAAAAAAACGATAAGAGAGCTCAGCCTCTGTAGCATTGTAACTGTAAAAAAGTATAAATATTGGTCATTTGATGATACGTCGATTATGGACCATACTAGACACTCGTTTCTTTCTATTACGCCATAGAGAAAAAAACAAAGGTGAGACTCCACTTTTTGATTTTTATCTTCTCAACCAAACAGTGTGCGCACTATTTATTTTCTCTTTCAACTGTTCCATACTTTTTTTCCAGCTTCCAAATGAAGCATGAGTCTAGGAGTAAGGGATGAGTTCATGCCATCATGGTATCGGATGTAAATCAATGGTAGGAAAGTTCCAAGTCCAACTATTTTCTTAAAACAAAGCGAATAGGTAGGAAACAAAACTCTAATTCACACACATACATGAATACATTCATAGCATTATAGGAATAATAGAAGTATAGAATAACCCTGTCGGACAGGACAGTTCAGAAATACTAGTATTACACTTAAAATGAAATTGGCAAAATGTAAAGAAGCATGAAAAAATAAGAATAAAAGAAAAGCTTATGGCTGTAGTAGATACACGGATAGCACCAAAGTTGTATAGTAAACATAGTTACCAATAGGGCATTACCCCAAGAGTTTGATCCAGCTACTGCTCCACATAATGTTCCTCACCTTCTTCTTCTTCATAATCATCTTCCTCCTCAGCTATTGCATCCTGGTATTGTTGGTACTCTGCTACCAAATCGTTCATGTTACTCTCTGCCTCCGTGAACTCCATCTCATCCATTCCCTCCCCAGTATACCAATGCAAAAAGGCCTTGCGCCTGAACATTGCAGTAAACTGCTCACTGACCCTCCTAAACATCTCCTGAATTGAAGTAGAGTTCCCAATAAAAGTGGACGACATCTTCAAATTCTTGGGTGGGATATCACACACGCTAGACTTCACATTGTTGGGAATCCATTCAACAAAGTATGAAGAATTCTTGTTCTGCACATTGATGATTTGTTCATCAACCTCTTTGGTGCTCATCTTTCCTCTGAACATTGCAGATGCAGTCAAGTATCGGCCATGTCGAGGATCAGCAGCACACATCATATTCTTGGCGTCCCACATTTGTTGAGTCAGTTCCGGGACAGTAAGGGATACATACTGCTGAGACCCACGAGAAGTGAGAGGTGCAAACCCAACCATAAAAAAGTGAAGACGTGGGAATGGGATCAGATTGACAGCCAGCTTCCTAAGATCAGAGTTCAATTGTCCAGGAAACCTCAGACAACAGGTAACCCCGCTCATAGTTGCAGAAATCAGATGGTTCAGATCCCCAACTACAATTACACAATGAGGAAAGAAATAACTAAAGTTATTATTTAGGCAACCTTTGATTAATTGAGGAAATAAAAAAGAAGAGATGATACTTACAGCTAGGGGTGCTGAGTTTTAATGTCCTGAAGCAAATGTCATACAGCGCTTCATTGTCAAGAACCATACACTCATCTGCATTTTCCACCAGTTGGTGAACAGATAGTGTGGCATTGTATGGCTCAACAACTGTGTCAGATACCTTTGGAGATGGGAAAACAGAGAAAGTAAGCATCATTCTGTCTGGATATTCCTCCCTAATCTTTGATATCAATAGTGTTCCCATGCCAGAACCCGTGCCTCCTCCAAGGGAGTGGCAAACTTGAAAACCTGACAAAATTGAATGAAATTTTCAGACTTCTGAATAATAGATTGCAAATACGCAAGTCCACAAATCTAACATAAAGATCATAAGAAAATTATTAAACTATCTGCAGCAGTATGCACCAATTCTGTGACATATTACAAAAGTACAAGTTCGTCAAAGCATAACAGCCCCATTCTATTATATGCCCCGTTAGGGAACCTTGATCATAGCTATGTGCAACACTACTTTTCAGAAGCCATTCAGTTTACTTACTTAAAAATATACAGTTTCATGTAGCTTATAGATCACTGCTATGATTTGAGTTATTACCAAGTATTGTAATAGCTTAATATTTTAAAAAATAAACAATTTATTACGTGGATCTACATTGGTTAATCTGCAGATGGTAATTCAATTCAATCTCATGGTTATTTTTGTCTCAGTTAATTCTAATGTTTGTAAAAATGGTTGGAAGTGAATGTTGATAGTAACATCACGTGCCATGAAGAAAACTAACAGCGGTCTGTCGGTGGTAGCAATCATAGGATCCCATCTCATTTACTATTAGCAATTATAAAAAAAATAAAGGAAAAATTATATATGTCGGTATGTTTTATTTGAAAGCATTGTTTAGAAAAATAATCCTATTTTATAAATAATTTTATTTAATTATGCACTACTATAAAGGATAAGGTGGTCCCTCCTGCATGCCTTTCAATCATCATCATGTTTCCCAAGATCTACAGATAGCAAAAAGTATGAGTGATCCAGAAAGTCAGGAATGTTGACGTATCACTAATTTTTATTTATTTCCGTATCATATCTGACATATCAATCCCTAAAATATAATATACCATCATTATTACACAAAAAGTCACGGAAGCTTCATTCTGAGTATATCAAACAACCAATCTAAAGCAAAATATAGGTTAGATTTATATTGTATCAGCAAATTTTAATGCATTTTAAGTTCAATTTGTGCATCGAAATCATAGATCTCCCAAAAACTGAATTGGATCCTCTTGAATTTTCAGTGTGCGCATGCATTCTTCAACTTACTTAAGATTATAATTCAGGATCTTATATTAACCTCTGAATCGTCAAGATAAACATAAATTCAACGAATCTAGATGTGAACAGCTGCACAAGAATTACACAATTTGAAAAAAGTATAAACAATTTACTGAATCGAATTGAAAAAAGTATAAACAATTTACCTTGCAAGCAATCACAATTCTCTGCTTCTTTACGAACAACATCAAGAACAGAGTCAATCAACTCAGCACCTTCGGTATAATGACCTTTCGCCCAATTATTGCCAGCACCAGATTGTCCAAACACAAAATTATCAGGACGAAAGATCTTACCAAATGGACCAGATCTGATACTTTCCATAGTACCAGGTTCAAGATCCATAAGAACTGCTCTAGGAACATACCTACCACCAGAAGCTTCATTGTAATACACATTGATCCTTTCCAATTGAGTATCATTTCCACCTTCGCTAACATATTTACCAGTTGGATCAATGCCGTGTTCATCGCATATCACCTCCCAGAATTTGGATCCAATTTGGTTACCGCATTGGCCACCTTGAACGTGCAAGATCTCTCTCATGATGAAGATGAAGAATGAGATTTAGGGTTTGGTGTGTTTGGGGAAATGAAATGAAATGGCTCAAACAAACAAAAGAATATGATTGAGCGGTTCCAATCGAAGAGAGGGACAGATAGATTTATTTATGGAAAGAGAGGGAAATGCGGGGGTTAATATGGTAATAATGGAGGGGCGGGAGGGATATTTTTATTTTGGAGCCGTTCGTTTCATTTCATTTGTTTCAAGGGAAGGGGTTACAACCATGTTACAGGCACGAGGAAAACCAACTATAACCAGCGCATAACTTTGATCACGATATCCTCACGGACCCCACTTTTCTTAACTTCTTTTTACGTTATTGCCCCATTGCTGCATTATTGCATTTGATCGCATCTATTTCGGTGCATTTTCACCATTTTATTATGCATCATCAATCATTTCATTTCATTTCTTTATTTACTAAACAAATTATTAACTTTACGGCAAATTGATTTCTTAGCCTTACTAGTGACTTATCAATGTGGTTGAATTGGTAATTTAAACACCACCTATAGTTTAAGTTAGTGAACACCGACAACAATTTTTTCTCTGAGGATGATGAATGCACCTAAAGATGGTGTATTTTTCATTATTCTTTATCGTTGTTCATGTGTTGAAGAATTTGGTTGTGCTATTAAGATTAAGAGTTTGGTTTGTTAATATATTTTTGCCTTCTCTTCCCTCTATATTTTATTATAAGTTGTTTTGACATTTTCACACATATTAAAAAATGTAGTTGATTTTGTACTAATGAGATAAATTATAAGTGATTTTGTACTAATGAGATAAATTATAAGTGATTTTGCATAATTATCCTTTTAATGAAATGGGAAAAATCTATTAAAATAATTGAAAGAAGAGAGAGTAACAATAATAAGGGGTACGATAAAAAAAAAACTTGCCCCCTAAATGTCAGTTTGTAGTTTTAAGTGACGATTTAAATTTGCTAGAGATCTAAAGGAGGAATCATATGTTTACGGGTTAAGTTATGAGTTGAACATTTCTTAAAGTTATTTGTGTTCGACTATAAGCGTAGATGAATTATTGTATACATTGAGAGTTTTTTGTCGACGGGGTGTATGTCGAGCAAAACAATCTATGATACTTTGGTAACAAAGATAGAGGGAGAGAGTGAGTGAGAGGGAGAGAGGAAGGGATGAAGGGAGAGATTCTGACGAGTTTGATAATATGTTGCAAGGAAACTATACATTGAGCCTCCCTTCGATACGGAGTTGGTTGAGCAATAATGTCTTATGTTTAGAAATATTGGAACTGGGTTTTCACGGTGGTGATATGTTTTGCATGTGAGGATTATTGTTTCTTTCATTTGTTGGTTGTGGAACTATTTGTTTATGTTTGCATCTTTGAATAGTACATCTTTGTCTCCGGATTTATAATCGATTGTCGCGTCATTTTTCGGAGGTCAAGCTATTTTATTAGCATAGACTCACTATTTCATTTCACGACCGAACATTTAATTTTAAGAGAAAAAGGGAAAAAGGTTCAAAATACCCCTTTGAAAAGATTTTGGGTTCGGGGGTTAGTTACATAAAGGGAAGGTGTTAGCACCCTTTATGTCCGTAGTACTCTACGGGAACCT
>Ga0315914_1008496_pt1 | contig 13677 bp, 6 predicted proteins | sample MpolenodulesMG_FD_203920 | JGI IMG/M metagenome (GOLD analysis project Ga0315914, IMG submission 203920) | Medicago polymorpha root nodule microbial communities from Los Angeles, California, United States - elongated nodules | ecosystem: Host-associated > Plants > Roots > Nodule | place: USA...
TTGGGGGGTGGGGGGTGTGAGGATAATAGAAAAATTACTTGGTTAAGTTGGCAAACTATTTGTTTAAAAAAGGAGTATGGAGGTTTGGGGGTGAGGAAATTGAAGGAGTTTAATATAGCTTTGTTAGGCAAATGGTGTTGGAGGATGTTGGTAGACAGAGGTGGTTTGTGGTATAGGGTTTTAGTCGCCAGGTATGGCGAATTAGGTGGCAGGTTGGAGGTTGGGGGCCAGAGTGTTTCTTGTTGGTGGAGGGAAGTGAGTTGACTTAGGGAAAGGGTTGGAGATGGAGGTAGCGGTTGGTTTGATGATCAGTTGTTGAGGAGAGTTGGTGATGGGTCTGATACGTCATTTGGTTTGATAGGTGGATAGGAGAGGCTCCTATCCGTGAGAGGTTTCGTCGACTGTTTGAGTTAACAAAGAATAAGTCTATGTCAGTGGCAGACTTGCTCTTTGTTGATTCAAAGCGGTGGGGGGATGTGTGGAGGTGGAGACGCAGGTTGTGATAGTGGGAGGAGGAGCTGTTAGCATAGTGTAGGGCTTTACTTCTTGATGTTTCCTTGAATCCTAATGTTTCAGATAGATGGGTGTGGCTTCCGGATCCGTCAGGTGGCTACACAGTTCGTGGAGCATATAGTTTGCTAACATATCAGGTACCTCATGTCGAGGACTATATGCTCTGGATTTGGTGTGGCACAAACAGGTTCCTCTGAAGGTGTCTGTTTTTGCTTGGAGGCTCATCCGTGATCGTTTACCAACAAAGACAAATTTGATTGCTAGACGGGTGCTGTCGATTGAAATGTCCTCATGTGTTGCTGGGTGCGGACATCCTGAAACGGCACAACATCTCTTTTTATTGTGTAATACTTTTGGTTCTCTTTGGCGTTTGGTGCGTGATTGGATCGGTTGCTATGGGGTGGACGCGGATAATATTTCCGATCATTTATTACAGTTTACTCATTTGTCAGGTGGTGGTAATGCTAGACGTGCTTTTATGCAACTCATATGGCTTCTGTGTGCCTGGGTTGTTTGGAATGAACGGAATAACCTCCTATTTAATAATGTTGTTACTCCCATTCCCTGTTTATTAGACAAGATTAAGACGTTGTCTTTAGGTTGGCTGCAAGATAAAAAAGCTAACTTTGTTTTTGGTAAACAATAGTGGTGGTCAAGCCCTCTTGTTTGTTTTGGTATAGGCTAATGTTTTCTGCTGTGTCATGTTTGTAATCGTTGTAACTCTTGGTTTCTGAAGTAGTTTCTGAGGCACACCTTGTGCTTTTGGGACTGCTTTGTTTAGTATATAATTTCATTTTGGCTTGTTCAAAAAAAATGATCTTAGGTGATTATTAGGAGCAACTTGACATTCGGAGGAACCTTAAAATCTAACGAACTCACCACTTAAAAAAGATTTCTTATCTCATGACCGATAACTGTTTGTGTTAATCCAACAAGGAAATAGAGGGGATTCGAAGAATCCTATTCACCCCTAAAATCTGTAATCAAAACCTTTTAATTTTCTGCAAGAAACTCATTTGTTTTGAGTAATCAAATCAAACTTGCAAACTCCCCCTATTTTAATTGCATTTTATTTACTGTTTTAATAAGTTTATCTAGTTGAATAGTTGAAACGAAAATCCTTGTGGAGACGATTTTACTTACTACTTTATTACTTGAAAACGGGTTGGTGCACTTGGCAAATTTAATCATCGATAGGTCAGTACTTTCAAAGACCTTTTTCCAATTTGAAGATGTATTGATTAGATATCAAGAAAGGTTTCCCTATTTGATTAGAGGGAATCAAAAGACCGACTATTTATCTCTATTAATAATCGAAGGATAATTTCAAAAATAAAACTTACATTGCTGACAAATTAAATATTTAAAAACTTTTTTTTATTTTTTGTGCATTGGGCATAATGTATTATAATAAAGCATTTGAATGAGATGGTAAGGGATCTCTTGTGGTATATCTAGAGGTTCTGAGTTCGAATTCAATCTTGAGAATGCAACAATTTTAAATCTTTTAAGAGGAAGAACTTTGTCACTCATTACAATTATATCCGACTTAAAAGATTAATCGTTACTATTATTGTTGTGCGTATAAATATAGAACTAGAGGCACCTAATATAAAATAAACAAGTGTAACCCTCGTCATTTTTTTGGTGGTGGTCGGGATTCGAACCTCGGACTTTATATATTTTATGCATTATCTATACCAACTGAGTTAAGCTCACGAGGACTAACCTTCGTCATTGAATGAATGGAGCAGATCTCTATATACACACACGCAAGTTTTTGTTTCTTTCTATAATTTGGACTCAAAACTTACGTTGAAAATCCGAACTCATAATGCTGGTCATGGATGATATATGTGTTGTGTCATGAGCTAACTAATGCAACTTAAGTTTAATTTCCGTCAAAGGATATGAAAATCAAAGAAAGGATAATTATTCTACTATGATAATTTTTTGGTATATATGGACTATTCTTCTAATTTTTGTACGGAATTATTATTCTTCTATATGACATTTCTACCCAAAAATCTATATGACATAAATATAAAGGAATTATTTCATTTAAAACCAATATACCGGTCAAAAAATAATGTAAAACCAAAGAAAAATAATGGTTAGCCAACATTTATTTTTATCTTCATCTATGAGGACCAAGATAATGAATGTAGAACTCGTCTGTATGATTTCTAACCTTTATTTATTTTTTTGACCAATGATTTTCCAACATTCTTACAAATGATAATGGGAAGTTTGACAAAAATAATGGTTGACTCCTTCAGAAATATCCATATCCTTTTATTTTCTGAACACATGTCTCAGAACATTATGCACGCTCATTTTAAATTCGACTTTATATACTCTCTGCATCACATAATAAATATTTGTATTATTTTATGTCTTAAAATAATTATTAATTGACAGTTTAAAAAATTTAATAAATCATAAATTTATTTTCTTCCAATAATATATTTTTATTTATCGTATTTCAACACATTTAACTATTTAATTAACTAGTACAACTTATAAGAATATTTTAGTAAATGAACTTTATTTTCTTATTGAAATTAACACAACTAATACTAATTTAGATATGCACATACACAATTTATAAAAAAAAAATTCAACATGCGGTTTTAGTCACTATTATATTTAAATTTATTCTTAAATTTTTAAACTTTTAAATGATTTTTTTGCAAGCATGTTTAAAAAATTATAAAATGCTTTTTTTATAAAAATTTAGAATTTTTTAACATGGAATGAATTAAATATAATATCTTTTATAACAATAATAGTTCAAGACAAAAGTAATGAAAGTCCTAACAAAACAAAACAGAAAAGGTAATAAAAGTCTACACCAGAAAGTAAAATTTTGGGATTTGGATCTCTTCAGCCATTTCTTTGATATTGTTGGTGCTGCCGCTGATCTCAACTATTCAGCTCGCCTGTTTTTTTTCTCTCTCCTTTGTTTTATTTTTTTTTCTTCGCGAGTTAATCAATCATTGGATTACAACAAAAGAAGAGATGGCTGGATAAAAAAGATAGCAGAGGATCCCATTCCAAAATTTCGAGCTTCTTTTTTATAATGTTATGAACATGTATGCAAAAATGTTATTAAGAAATTTAAAAGTTGGATTATAATTAGACAAATTTTAGTTTAGCAAGACAAGAGTTGCATGATGAAATTTTTTATAGCCAGACAAATATGGCACATTTATAAAGACAAAAAATGAAATTTGATAATTTCGTAATGCCACTTTTATAAAACTTATTTAACATTTATATTAATGATCAAACACACCAACATTTAGATAAATATGAAATTCACTGCTATGTATTGTAATTTAACCATTGATATTTACTTATATTTTTTTAAAGATAAATGTTAAATTCAACTATGGTGATGAGAAGATAATACTTGATTTAGAGGGGTGTTTTTTTGGGGGTGAGTAGCGGGCGATGAGTGTTTATGGATTTCGTTTTCAGTGGTAAGTCGCACTAGAGTTTGATTTAGGTGGTTAAGCTGGTTTTGGTGGTTGTTGTTCTCATGGGTGTTGAAGTTAGGTTTTGGTTAGGAGATGCGTGTATTGGTGTATTTTATGGCGTTTATTTTGGGTGTTCCGCCTATATACGGCGTCTTAATTAATTTTGTAGTCTCTGATTTACCGGTCTCTTTTCGTCTTAAATAGTAATCTGATTTTTAATATATTTTGTCGTTAAAAAAATTGACATTTGCTCTCAAACACACACTTGTATATTGCAACGTCATCAATTTGCTTCATCTCATTACCCGTTAACTGGTTTAACATGTTAGTATACAAGTGTAACGCCCCGTGCCAATCACGAGATACATTTTATTTAAAATTCTTTAACGGGATTTACACATAAATAAGTTTTTCATATATTATTTGATTTTATGCAGAATTTTGACATTATATGGAACTTTATCTTCATATTTAAAATTGAAACAGTAAATCATCGTTTATTGGGATCAAAAAGGTTAAATTTTATAAAGATATAACTATTTTTGTGAAAGTGATAAAATAGTAGGAAAAAGTACAACTATGCTTAAAATATAATACTATATGAATAATTACTATATTCTTAAAAAATTATCTAATTAATAAGAGTTCAAATTAACTTTGGTTTCTCAGTCATTCAATATATTAAACATGTATGATTACCTCTGTTTTAATCTACCACAATGAATAAAATTATTACTTTTTTTTATTTAATCACAATACTCTCTCGAATTTCAATTATAAAAAAATATCTAACTTTAAAAATTTACTTATATGCAATTAGTGATTTGATAAAAAAAAATATAAAATCATGAAAAATACAATCTCTTAAAAACGACTTTTATATAATAACTATTATTATGCATGAATTAAAAATTAGGTAATTTTTTGGAACAATTGCCATTCAAGATTTTGATGATGTGGACATGCTTAGAGTAAAGAATCCTTGAAATAATACAGTTAGAAAAGGTTTTGATGATGTGGACATTCTTAGAGCAGAGAATTATTGATATAGTACATTTAAAAAAGGTTTGGAATGTTAGTATAAAGATAAAGATATGGTTGTCCCAAAAAATCTTTATACTAGCAATTGAGAGTTTTTCTAAATGCACTATTTCAAGAATCCTCTCTTCTAAGGATGTCCAATTCATCAAAATATGACTTGACATTTATTCCAAAAACTTCTCCTAATTTTTAATACATGTTTAATAATAATTATGATTAAAAAACCGTTTTTTATTTAAAATTAAATCGTGCATAAGATACATAGTCAGTTACAATCAAATCATTATTAATATATATAATTAGTGTTTCGATTAATATTTATATGATACATTAAAAATTTGATAGGAAACTAATGTCCACAAACTAATGTTCCAAATCAATAACACCTTTCGGATCCACAACTGGTTGAGTTGTGAGACTTGTGTCATAAAACTTATCCATTAAATCCTATAATAAAAAATATGTCAATTTAGAGTAAAATAAGTATATATTATAATTACCACCGCCACTTTTTTTTTCCTTCCAAAAAATCAAATAAAATAAACTTCAAAAAGTTATTAATTACCATGACAACATTGACTTTCTCGAGACCATCCGTCTTTGAAGCATACCGACTATGAATTGCAGGTTCAACCAAATCATCATATTTGTTTAAACATGCACACAAATAATAAAAATCATGATTTTGTATTACATTAAGAAAACTAATGTCCACAAAAATTGTTTCAAATAATTAGAGTGTTACGATAACTAGAGTGTCTCAACTTTTTTTAAACTTTAAAAGAATGATTGGATCGTTGCTAAGCTTCATAACACTATAGCTACTCTCATACCTAGAGTTGTATTCAACACTCACGTCAACCTTAAACAATAACTCAGTACCAATTAATTGTGCAATCTCATTGTGTAAATCATCAGATGGATCACCCTGCCAAAATATCATAAGAATAAAAATATCATACATTTGTTATTATTGTTTGTGTACAATTATACATTTCCAAAGTAAATATAATATTAGAGCTTTGTATAAAAAGGTTGAAAAAATATATACTACAATGTTTTTGGACTCAATAATGTTAGAACATGATTTACTAAGCATTCCATAAACATCTCTATCAAATAAAATAAAAAGCGCACTTTCAGTGTTATCAATTACTCGAATCTTGATTTTGAACCACCATCAAACGGTTGGATGTTTTATATTCATATAATTAAAGACGGCTGTAGCGAATATTTTTTAAAAAAATCACAATTAGAGTAGATTAATTAATTGTATTTTTTTGAAAATAGATTAATTTTCACTACTAAAAAAACAAAAATTAGTGAGGGATATTTAGTGAGGGAAGACGTGAAATCCCTCTCTAATTCCGTCACTAAATTTTGCGACCAAGGAATTTGTGATGAATTTCATTTTATCCGTCATTAATTTCCCTCACTAATTTTGCTTTTTCTAATAGTGTTTGTTGATAATGATGTTTTTGTACTCCAATTATTTCTGGAAATAAAATTAGATTATTTATTAATAAACGAATACTTTAGTTTGAGTTTTAGGCTTTTAGCTACTGTAATAATATGGACCAAACTGAACAGTGAGCATTAGAGAGATGAAGACCAAGCCTTCATTCAACCATATATAGAGAAGTTACATACATTTCAATCTCTTTGCTTAAGTCCATAGAAAAGTTTCAAAACAACCATTAATTTCAAGACCAGATCTTCAAGACTACCCTTTCTCCTACTACACCATCTGTTTATAGCTATAAAAGTCATATTTCAATATCAATTTCAGTTGCTGCACATTTATTGTAAAGACTAAAGTACATTCATATTAATTGTAAGACTAGTTCGCACTCTATCCGTTGCAAAATAAAGTAACTTCAGCAATTGTAGGCAAATTAAGAAAGTTACTTAATTTTAAGGTCTTGCTAACGAGTATTTGGTACTCTCTTTAAGAATTCTAAATTAAAAATTATTCTTCGAAAAAGACAAACAACTCAATTTCCAATGCCCTGAATATATAAATTTTCATAAAAAACTTATTAATTAAGATGCTTAAAAAGAACCTCAGAGACACTCGTTAGCATTTCTTATTATAAATTACCACCTTCGTCCTACAATATATAGTCAAAATAATTTATTTTAATTTATATATTGTTACAATATCTATGAAGTATAAGTATCGTTTTTTTCTATTATACCTCCTACAATTGGTTACTCTCTCATTCTAATTCTCTTAATTCATCTTTTACATATCATTAATAGATGACAATTGTTTTTTCGTCTTAACCCTCTAGTTCTAAGGCGAAAGGGGTGTTGGGAATCCAAAGTTTGGTCGAGAAGTAAAGTTTGATAAAAAAATTAAATACATAGTTTTTTGAACAATTCATCATCGATGGAACTCCACTACAAGAATTTTGCAAAATATCTCTCAGTATTACGCATTACTGGCGGATTGGTCTCCCTCAGTAATACTGGCGTCAGTAATGTTACTAGCAGAATTTTCCTTCAGTAATGTTACGAGCTCGTTAATCACTTGAGTTCAATTGTTTGATTTAATAGATGATAATTTTGTAAACTAATAATAACTTATAATTTCATATTTCCTTATAAAAAACTCAACTTTAATTTACTTTTAAAGCTTTAGTCTGTAAAAATAAAATTAAACCTGATTTTTAGAAATGTATAACAATGAAGGGTGCGTCAAATATGGAGAACATTTAGTAAAAAAATAAATTTTATAATAATAAAAACTGGGAACAAAAAACACACACACTTTCACAAATACATAGTTGCTCTCTCCCTTTACTTATTTTCAAACCCTAACCGCTAACACTTTTATCTTTCTTGATCTACCGAAGAGTGGTGATTTAGGGTCTATTTTGATCTGAAATCATCATTCAAATTGTTTTTCTTTATCATTTAGTTAAGTGAGTGATTTTCACATATTTTCATTTTTTTTTCTTTTATTATGTTATTTCGTCGTGTTAGCAAGACTCTGTTTATTTTGATTTCTCTTCTTTGTGTGGCGTGTTTTTTATTTTCCTTCTTAGTGCGTAGTGTTTTTTATTTTCCCTTCTTTATGAGTTTCTTCATACATTCATCCTTTTTGTTTTCACTGACTTTGAATTTGTATTGTATCAATTAACTCTATCAATTTGAATGAATGAATATTATTTATAGTTTTTTTATTAAACCTTATTAAAAATAAGGGGGTTCACTGTTAGACCAGTCCATATTAGACAACCCCTAACAATGAATAGGGTATAACTTTTAATTTGAATTTTTTGCTCATATTACATGGCTTTTGTTATTTTTGGCTCATACCATAACTTCATGAATAAGTTGGAAATTCAAATTTGACCCATGAATATTGCAATGCTCCAATCAAGTTAGCTATGCTTACGAGGCAACTTTTATAAAAAGGTATAAAAGTAAAAAATAAAATTATTTTAAATAAATTCCTATTAAAGAAAAAAAAACTCAAATGAAATTCATACATGAGTTTTATGTCTCCTCCGATGAAAGCTCTCATCTATTAGTATTTAGTGTATATCAAAATTAGGGATGACAATGGATACCTAATGGGCAGGGTACTATAGTACCCATCCCCATACCCGTGTTTGTAAAAAATGCTCGTACCCGAACCCGTACCTTCATGGACAACAACTCTGGTGCCCTTTCCCATACCATATGGACGCCTAAGTGTTCATACCGCACCCATTGCCCGCACTTTAACTATGAAAAGACAATAAAAGAACATCACAATTGAAATAAAACTATGATCCAAAAAAATTCAAATCAACTCATAAAATAGTATGAACAGTGGTATATAGCCAAAAAGCAATGAAAGTCAGGCAGCAGATTCAACGCAGCAGCAGGGGTATGGTTATTGTATTAAGCTATTTTAGGTTAAGGATTATGCTTAAATAGTCAAATAAATTAATTAATTATACACCAAAAATAAATAAATTATTTATCATATTATATAAATACATATATGCGGGTAATTACTCATATCCAAGTCCGGACTCATTAACGCGGGATTTTACCCTACTCATAGAGGGTATTTTTACGGGTGCTCATCGAGTCTGGTTCCAATTGCCAACTCTGGTACTCAAAATCAAGTTTCTTTATCGTACAACTATAGTAGTTTTTTTTAAGAAAAACTAAACATATGTTGACAGATTGTACTTAAACAGGTGATCTTCTTTGTCCTTTGATAGTGAGTGCCTAATCTAAATTTCTTTATAGACAAAATATAATCACATGCTTAGTACTTTTTTTTTTCTTTGTAAAAAAAAAAACCTCTAGGTTTTAGAAAAAGTAATTTTCCATAAAAAAAAAAATTGAACTTTAAGCCCTTGTTAAAATAAAAGAGACATGTGTCATCGTTTTGGGTACATGCCTCGTATTACTCTTGAACAATTTGTTCATAATATATCATTAATTATTTTAAATAAATTAAAATAAATACCTTGTCTAATGACCAATACCAATTGGCAATTGCTTGGACAAGTGATCAGCATGTCTAACAATCGTACGACCCAATATGAACGGACCGTGTAAAGTCATAGAAACGTGTAAAGTCAGAGAAACGATTCCTTATAAATACCAAGCATATTGAGCCTTAGCTTAATGAGACAACAACACAACAATATCAAATATATTTCATAACAATAGCCACAACATAACACAAATTAATTAACCATGTCTCTATGGCTCATTGCATTAGCTACTTTCACATTATGCATCCTCATATACCGTTTTATGAAATTTGCAACAAGATCTTCTTCACTACCACTTCCACCTGGACCAAAACCATGGCCTATAGTAGGTAACATGCCACACTTGGGTCCTGCCCCACACCAGTCTATTGCAGCCTTGGCAAAAACTCATGGCCCTTTGATGCATCTCAAATTAGGTTTTGTGGACGTTATTGTGGCGGCTTCGGGCTCCGTTGCGGAACAATTCTTAAAGGTTCATGATGCTAACTTTAGTAGCCGGCCACCCAACACCGGAGCTAAATATATAGCATATAACTATCAAGATCTTGTGTTTGCACCTTATGGCCCACGGTGGCGAATGCTCCGAAAAATCTCCTCCGTTCATCTCTTCTCCAACAAAGTCATGGAAGAATTCAAACACTTGCGTCAGGTTAGTTAATTAACATCATTTCTCAATTTCAACGGACAATTGCACTATCAATATCATTTCTAGTTAAATTTCATTTTACTTACTCAACTTTATGTATAGTTTTTCGTTTAAAGGACATATGCTTTGTTATTATTATTTTATATATTCACTTTTTGAATAGAAAAATGAGAAATAGTTTGCTCTACGGTTTTTTTTTTGTATTGCACAGAAACTCCAAAGGATTTGCTTATAACAATATCAGTATATTACATGATGACTTAAATACTTAGATTATCATATCAAGAACAATTTGATTTAAAGGATTTATCTTTTAATGCTAATTCAGTTCGAAGGATTTGAAAAAATTCAAAACTGAAAAAATCTTCACGCAATCATACTTTGATAATTTGTAGCAAACACTTCATTTGACCCATAGGTATAATTTGTAGCAAACAATTCATAAACGCAATCATTTTACTTTGATAAACACTTCATTTCTACAAAATATTTATTAAAAAATAGATCCATGATTTTGATAAAATAAAAAATAAAAATTTATGAGTATTACTAGCAAGGTCGGTCCAAAGATTTTTAGTGCCCTAACTGAATTAATAAAATTGTGTCCTTTTAATTATTTGAATGTCTTTCTTCTTGCATTTTTTTATCATAAAAGATTCTTTCATAATCAAATTAGTTTTTTAAAAACATATTTTCAATATAATTAATCAAAGCGATTTAAAGAGAAATATATTTATATAGTATTAACCACTACGTAAAAATAATAATTTTGATGCCCCGGCAAAAATGGTGTCCTGGGCTGCCGTCCCTCCCGCCCACCATCAGGGCCACCCCAGAATACTAGTATTACACAAAAAAATTAAACAGAAGTATTTATCAACAAAAATAAATAAAAAAAATAGTTACTATATATTTATTCAAGGAATCCAAATCTCTTAGAACTTGTTAGTATTAGTTACCATACATTCTTTACTATTAAACCATTAAACTTATACATAACATATTTCTTAACTATATGTCTTAACTAACTCAAAGTACACCAATAAAAAATAGTAGTTCAAAGTATCTATTCTAAATTTTACATGTATATTTTTGGATTTTATTGGTATGTCTGGAAAATGTTAAATATTTCTTACAAATACTTATTTGGTGTGATTGATCATTTGATTGAATATTTGAATGAAAAAATAATTTACACGGTCACTAATGAAAAATTATCCTCTATGTTTTTCTGGTTGAACAAACCTTCCCTAAAAGGAAAAATCACCAAGGATGTGTGTGGTCCAAAAGGAGAAAAATATTAAGGTAATAAAATAAACATTAGAAAGTCTCTCAAAGAGAAGAAAAAATCATTAGAAAGTGGGACCCACTCATCCATAATATTGTATCAGGACAAAGTTGAACTTTTATTGGTTAAAAATTGGACAAAGAGAGGAAAATATCAGAAGAAAATGTCATACATAGTTGCGTCAACCCGACGAATTTATGCATTGACTTTATACATTGAGTTTATAGTTAAGACTTTAAAATATTGATACATGCTATGGACCACATGAATAGTCCTCCACACGTAGAGCACATGACAACCTCAGTTTCTGTTTGAAGATAGATTACATTTTCAAAAAATAAATAAACTTCTTTTGATCTATATTAATATATTAAAAGTGATTTTTATTTTTTTTAAACAATATTAGAAGTGGTTCTTTTTTTTTACAATAATATTAGAAGTGGTTAGTACACGAGCTTTTTTGTATTTTGTTTTTTTACAGTAATGCACTTCTTTGTATTTAGGTTAGAGGTGTTTTTTTTTTTAAGGAATGACTATGGTTGTTAAATTCTCGTATTATAATTTATAACTAGTGTCATCGCACCATTCTACAATTTTCAATTAATTCCTAAGCAAATTTGAATTTTTGCAATAATTGAATTGAAATCGGGTTATCTTGCTAAACTTGTAGAAATTTTTTTAATATGAGTTAAACTCGTAAGAATTTATGAGTTGAAGAATCTAATCAATTGCAATTTTCAGGAAGAGGTAGCAAGATTGACAAGCAATTTGGCAAGTAATTATTCAGACACAAAAGCGGTGAACTTGGGACAACTATTGAATGTATGTACCACAAATGCACTTGCTAGGGTTATGTTAGGAAGAAGAGTATTCAATGATGGCAATGGTGGTTGTGACCCTAAAGCAGATGAGTTCAAGGAAATGGTTCTTGAATTGATGGTGTTAGCTGGAGTTTTTAATATAAGTGATTTTATTCCTTCATTGGAATGGTTAGACCTTCAAGGAGTTCAAGCTAAAATGAAAAAATTACACAAGAGGTTTGATGCATTTTTAACAAACATTATTGAGGAACATGAGGCATCTAATTATAAGAATGAAAAACATAAGAATTTGTTGAGTACTTTGTTGTCACTTAAAGAGGAAACAGATGATGATGGAAACAAACTCACTGATATTGAAATCAAAGCACTACTTTTGGTGAGTCACCTAATCTTCTATAACTCCACATGCACGTGCATGCTTGCCCTTTTCTCAAACTCATAAAGATTGGAAAATGAATATATTTACGATACTATTAAATTTTTACTTTTACATAAATTGAATCACAAATAAAATAAGGAAAATGTTAACCAGTGCCTGGAAAATGAATTTGGTTTCTTATTTGGGTATTTCTAACAACCTGTTAAAATTATAGACAAACTTGCCAAAACAAAACAAAAACAAAAAATTGAATTATAGAAAATCATTTTTCATCAAAATACATTGCCAGTAAGATTATCTTTTTAATATTAAGGTTGATTAGAATTTATAAATTCTTTGGAAAAAAATTGGTTCAAAATCAGCATCTTAAATAACTAGGCTTTCAAAAAAAATCTTAATTTCCCTCCAAAAAAAAAACTTAATTCTTAAAAAAAAATGTTAATTCAATTTTAAGTACATTAAGATCTTTCTGTCCAAAAAAAAGTACATTAAGATCTTAGTTTACTAAATTTTAAAAATAATTGTTATGCTACTTGTTCTGTTTAAAGTATTATATATAATGCCACATTTTGATAATTAATTATTTGCTATATGCTTTTTTTATACAATAATTTGTTCTATGCTTATAAAATTTCATTATCACCTTCCTTCAAAAAAAAATTACATTATCATTTTCTTTTCAATCCTTACCTTTTTTAGTGGATTTTCAATTCTTACCTAACACTCTAACATTGACACCTGAAAGCCTAGTTGAACTTGAAAGCAACTTTATAAAGAATCAACCTGCAGTTCAATCATTTTTTTCAAGAGACATTGGACTTTTTATCAATTTTGTTTTATAATTCTTACCTAACAGTTGCACTCACAACTCATTGCAAAAGACTATTTGGGGACTGAATTTCAAACAAATCTTTTAGCTCAATTAATACATGTAGAGAAGCCTTTTTTTTTTGTCCAAACTTAACTGTCAGTCCTCTTCATCTTAAAGTCCACTTGCAAAGT
>Ga0315914_1008499_pt1 | contig 13673 bp, 8 predicted proteins | sample MpolenodulesMG_FD_203920 | JGI IMG/M metagenome (GOLD analysis project Ga0315914, IMG submission 203920) | Medicago polymorpha root nodule microbial communities from Los Angeles, California, United States - elongated nodules | ecosystem: Host-associated > Plants > Roots > Nodule | place: USA...
TCCTCAAGTTTCCTCATATACCAATGAAGATCCATCTTATGTTTTCGGAGATTGATAATTGGATACAAAACTAACTACAAAACCAAAACACCTTTACAATTTATTACAAAATTCCAAACAAAAAAAAAATAAAACAACAACAGATTGAAGAAACAAAGATGAAAACAAAGAAATTAACCTGGCCAGGACCATGATACGTAACTTCTCCGCCACGTTCAGTACGATGAATATGAAAGGGTGGATTTTTAATGTCGAAATTGAGGTTGTCGTTGGAACTAGCAGTACCCAATGTAAATACAGAAGGGTGTTGCAAAACAATAAGAGTGTCGTTGCAATCTCCTTCATTTTGAATCTGTGATTTCTTTTGTTTGACAATGTCTTTTTGTAAAGACCATGCCACTTCGTAAGGGATCAATTGTTGATGGAAATCTATGAGCTCACAACTTCGTAAACATTGCAACGTTTTGATTCTTGTTCTTGAATGTGAATTGGAGTGGTGGCGGAGTGATCGAGGTCGAGGTTGGGTGAAAATGAAACAACACTCTCCCAATAAAATCATGCTTGTGTTTCAACTCTGCTTTTTTTTTGTTTTCTCCTTCAATAAATTGTATTTGCCAACAAAGAATTATTGGAGATGAAAACAATAAATTAATAAGTGAACCCAAGACTCATTCTCTCACAATGATTTCAAAATTGATCCGGTCATCGACCCAACAAGTAATTTTTTTTTTGACAAAAATAAATTATATTCATTCTTCAAATTGATAGAGTCTATGGATACAATGCAAATTGCTAAAAATAGAAAGGATGAATTGTGAACAAACTCACAACATTCATGTTAATAACATAAAACGACAAAGTACAAAAGCCTACACATATGACTATATTCAAGTCTCCGGAATACCCATGTATCCGAATCTGCAACTTGACGACGCCAAAGTCATTGATTGGATCTGCACTCGATCTAAGCTGACCTGACAATCTGAACCGAACAAATACCAGAACAAAACAAGAAAGACAAACAACGCTGCACAAAGACGACGAACAACACAACGTCGCACTAACCCGACCCAACAAGTAATTAGTCATTGATTTAATCGCATGAAATAACTGGATTAAATCAAATAATTTGGTCGTATAATTTTTATTTTTTTACAAAATTTGGTCGTATAACTTTTTTTTTGTCAGGTAGCGTAGTGGCTAGAATTCACCTTTTTTAAGGTGAATAAGTGAGGTGTCCGACGTTCGAACCCCGACCCCCACATATAACAATGCATGTCCCTGCCAACTGAGTTATGCTCACGGGGACTGATCGTATAACTTAATCTCTATAAAATAACTTATTTTTGCAAGTTCGTATTTCGAATCCATCCATCATAAAATATTATCTAAAACAAAACTCATAAATTAGTTACAATTTACAATATATTTTGTCTCTACAAAAATCATGCATATTTAAATAAAGGTTTATTAAATCACCCGGTCCCTTAACTTAATTGATTGTCTCAATTTGACCACCTAACTATAATTTGTACCAATTTGGTCCCTTATGTTTTGCTCTGTTACTAGTTTTAGTCCTTTCTGTTAGTTTCTCTAAAAAAAACGTTAACTTATGTACCAATTTGGTCCCCTATGTTTTGCTCCGTTACTAGTTTTAGTCCTTTCTGTTAATGCTCTTTTGAGAGAAACTAACACATAGGACTAAAACTAGTAACCGAGCAAAACATAGGAGACCAAATTAGTACAAATTATAGTTAGGGGACCAAATTGAGACAATCAATTAAGTTAAGGGACCGGATGATTGAATAAGCCTTAAATAAATATTCTCAAATATGTAGTTTTTTTTAGGGATACAAATATTTAGTTGTAACCAAGTAAAGTATTTATAAAAATACTTTGTATTATATGCATTTATTTAAGAATTTTTCTTTTTGAGGGATTTATTTAAGAATTTTTGTACATTATAAAATGGGGTAAATATGTTTTTGGTCCCTGTAAATATACTAACTATTTTAGTCACTCTAAAATTTTCCTTCAACTTTTAGTCCTCCAAAAAATTTTCATCTTTACTTTTGGTCCCTCTTTTAAAGTAAACTCATATGTAGAATTCATATTTTTGAATAAAAATTTGCAGAAAAATTCATAATATTATAAGAATCTCTCCCAAAAAAATTTAGAATTTTTTAATAAAACATAAATTTAATATGAATTTTTATATTTTTGGTGGTTAAAAATTCATATTAAATTTATGTTTTGTTAAAAAATTCTAATTTTTTTTGCGAAATATTTTTACAATATTCTACACATTTATGCACAGTTTCATTAAAAAAAATATACTAAAATTAACTTTAAAATAGGGACCAAAAGTAGTGATTGAAAATTTTATAGGGACTAAAAATTGAAGGAAAATTTTAGAGGGACTAAAACGAAAAGTTGGTATATTTATAGGGACCAAAAACATATTTAACGCTTATAAAATATTAGAGTTTATAATTATATGTAGAGAGAGATTGTTTTTTGTTTTGCACTTGTGTTTGTTTATGCGGTTGGGAGAATCGATCTTGATTGAATTGATTATATAAAATTGATTTTGGTTAAAAGTAATTCAGACTAAAAATGGTTTGTATTTAGATACATTCATGTAAAGTGAGTTGAACTTCATGTAGCTTCGATTTTGGAGGCACACAATCAGTCCTATTCAACTGCAACCAAACATGTCATAATCTATTTTATACCTCCATAATCAATTATGGTCCCTCTAAAAGTGGAACCAAACATACATTAAATTTCAGGTCATTCTTTTTACGAAAAATAACGAGGATAGGCGGTGTTTTGCTCTTAATTCAAAACTTACTTTTAATAAAGCATCATGTTTACAAAATGAACAAACGCTAGAGTAGTGTAGTCAGCTTCTCTTTTACATGTAGGTGTAGGTTGCAAGTTCTACTATCACTTATTTACTAAACTTATCCTAGTCACATCGATTTGCGTCGGTTCTATTATTGGACGGTCTAATAGGTGACTCAAATCGATCACCCATCGGTTCACGGTCTCATCAACTGGTCTGAATTTTAAAACACTTCTCAAAATTGTTTCGCAATGCATAATACAAGTGCAGATACGATACAAATACAATGATACACATTTTTTTTTAATTTTTTTTTATGATACAGTAACATACATTAACAAACTTTTTATAATAAAACGTATATGCATTTAAAACACTTCAAAGGAATATGCATGATCTTTTTGTTTTGTTTTGAAAAGACCGAAAACATAATATATTAAAAACAAACAATCACGAACAAGGGAGTGTTAAAATTGAAAAAGTTACAAAGTTCTCAAATACCAAAAACAACACCATAAACAATGATGTCTCCAAATCAAGAAAAAATAATTGAAAATCAAATTACAGATAAAACTCCTAAGCATCTGAGTGGTTGAATACTCTATTAGTAGAAATCATATGAATAATCTTTAGTTTTCTACTTATCAAACCAAAAGTTTTACCATATTCAAAGATGTATGAGTTAAGCAATCCAAATTACCAAACACTAGAGAGTTATGTTGCTTCCAAATGCATGCCATCCAAATTGCGTGAATGCATTCCTTCACTTTCTGTCCATGGACGGTGAAGACAGCTTGCAAAAAACTAAAGAAAACTAAGCCTCGCATGCTTCTAACTTTAGAGGAGCCGAATCCTTCTCACTCACTCTTTGATTTTGTGCCTCATCCATAAGATTAAATAGATGATTTGGAATAGTGCAACAAAGATAGCATGAGAGAAGAATATAGGATGCGATCCAAATTCATATACCTCTTCAACCAATTATACCTTTTGTAATAAAAAGTGAATAGCATAATCTCACGTATACGAGAAGTGTTATAAACACTTACCATTAAGAATAGCGCAACAAAGATAGCATGAGAGAAGAATATATGAGGTGATCCAAATCCATATACCTCTTCAACCAATTATACCTTTTGTAATGAAAAATGAATAGCATAATCTCACATATATGAGGAGTGTTATGAACACTCTCTTTTTAACATTCGCTTTAACACTCACTCTCTTATTGAGTGAAATCCATTTCTAAACTTGTGGTATAGCTTATACTTAATTATCAAAATATATTTAATTGAAGTATAATATAATTTAATATTTTTGACCAATTAATTTAAGTTGAACATACAACAAAACTCCTCAGGTTATTTTTCAATAGTATGAATTTGAACAGGTGCTGGTGCAAGCGTGTGATTAGGCAGCACACGAACAACATAAGATGGCAACTACCTCAGTAGGAGGATATGTCAAATGCAATATACCGTAGATGCATCGTCGAAAAGTTGGAATGGGACGAGCTTGCTGAGTGCAATAGGGCAGTTCATGGGAGGAGCATTAACTGATCTTTGCAGTTTTGTTATGACAAAATCAGAAGTTGAAAATTGGGGACTGGCGTGCACTTGAATGGCTGGCTGGCCTCATCAGAGCAACAATATGAAATACTCCCTCCGTTTTTAAATATAAGCAAATTTTACTTTTTAGGTTCATTCAATTAATGATGAATGTAGTCATGGACTACATTCATCATTAATTGAATGAACCTAAAAAGTGAAATTTGCTTATATTTTGGAATGGAGGGAGTATTGAAAATGGATTGTAAATTGTTGTTGATGATGTCAACAAAGACAACTTAAATTGTTGATCATTAACTGTATTCACGAATCACAACACTAACTATATGATATGACATAAAGTTTTAATTATGCTATTTTAGTACAAATTATGTTTTTTTCCATTTTCAATGTCCCCCACCACAATAATTATAAAAAAAAACATAAATAATTAATATCAAAACATAAAATGCTTGTTTCAAGTAATTAAAACCATAGAAATGCACTACAATTAAGTAAATTACATTCCATCGTAGTAAAAAAGAATGACTAAATGTTAGATACGCATAAACCTTTACATTTTAGCTAAAAGCTCTCTCAATTCTGCTGTAGAAGGGACTGACTCAGCAGGGTAAATCTTGGCGACCAGTTGGACAAAACTGTCATACTTATCCACAAAATCTTTCTGCCATAGTTTGGGGAAACGAAAATCAGAGTTTGAATATGTACCAATCAAGCTATTTGAGGTATTATTGTTTCCTACTTCAACTACAACTTTAGGAATACTTAGAACTTATCCTTGACTATTAAATTAGAATTAGATAAAGCCATCTAAGTCTGAGCATCGTTAATTTTTTTCAGGGAATAAAAAAACCATTCTCTGCATATCATATTTTCTTAAGTCTCAACATACCTTGCATTTATCCCACAAGGAAGGTAACAGTTCTTCTGAAGTCAAATTCTTCTGCAATTTCTTATACATTGCATTTATGGACTTGTCCATCTATTTATGCAAAAACAAAGACAAGTCACAAATTATGCCACTTGCAAAAGGGTAATAGAAAAAGATAGACTTACCCCACACAAACTGGCTTTTAGCATTTTCCGAAAATCCACTTTTGACAGCCCAAGCTGGAAAGGAATCTGAAATTGATGTATAACACAATAAATTGTTAAGGTAGAAAGTGAAATATCTGGGATGTAGATGTCAAGTTTGGCTATTTAGTACACATGAAAATAAACAAAAATGACAACTATGAGGTGCAAACATAAAATCCTTTAAGCCATATAATGGCGAGTACCAACTCTGATGGTAATTTTTGAAAAAGAAAAAGAAAGAAAATAAAAGACGTTATAAATGTCAGGTCAATTAGAAGATGAAGATCATAGCAAAGTCAAGAAGAGAAAATTTTGGAGATTTAGATTAAGGAAAATGAGAAATGTTTGAGTGATTTGCACTCTGTTGATCCTCTTTCTACACTATTAACAATAAAAGGGCAACCCGGTGCACTTAAAGCTCTCGCATACGCAATGTCCGGGAAGGGGTCCCACCATTTGGTGTATTGTACGCAGTCTTACCCTGTTTTTACACAAGAGGCTGTTTCCAGGACTTGAACCCGTGACCTTTCAGTTACATGACAACAACTTTACCAGTTGCGCCAAGGTTACCCCTCATTTCTACACTATTAACAATGAAAATATAATTTTTAAATTTACAAGGAAATTAATGATATTGCTACTACCTAAGTACATGAAGATATTACCTAGGTACATGGCTAACTACATGAATATCTTGCTACAAATCCAATTACTGACATTAATTCCGACACAACTGAATAACACATGTAAATTATTGGAAAAAGGACTGTACTAAAGTGGAAAAAGTAATAATAGAATGAAAAGATGGCTCAAAAGTAAGGTCCGAGCATTAGAAGTGCATGAAGCAGGTTAGAATTTGGGTGGGACTTAACTCAATCACGTGAATCAGGAATTAATCTGCCTTCTTAATTGTTGATTATTCTCTATTTATTATAGTTGATTTAGTTTCCTTTTTTGCTTTCCTGAGATATTCTCTCTTGTATATAAGCTTGCATACATCATTGTAAATTATTCAAGTCATTAATTCTAAATTATTCAAGTTGGTACCAGAGCTCTCTGGTTAGGTACCTTCCGCTGTTTTGAATTAGGGTTTCAGCCGCCGCGAGCGGTGACCCACTGTTGTTTTTAAACGCAGTCAGAGTGACTGCTATGGGAACCACCACTGGTGATACGGCCATACCACCGTGATCGGGACCCTCCGATCTGCCCTTGTCCGAAGTTTCTCTGTCACCGGGTTTCACACGCGCCGCCTCTGTCAGCTCACCCAACCGGTGCGTGTGTGTCACACACTGCCCTCTGAACGCCTGTTTGCGGCGGTGTTTGTTCCAGTAGATTCGTATTTTGTTTCTGGTTCTGTTGGGACACCTTCCAGTTTTTTGGGTCTAACGTTTGAGGTGCGTTTCGGTGATTTTTCGCTTCAGCTGTCTGTTCTTGAGGTTCTTTACCCGTTGCTGCAACTGTTGACCCGTTGAGAAGGTCTTTTGAGGTGTCCTTGTTGTTGGGTTCCTTTTTTGGTGAATTATTGTTGTGTTTTGCATCCATTGTGCATATCTGCACATTTATCACTATTGTTTACAGTTTGCTTATTCCCTTGTCTGTATTTGATGGCTTCCCAAAAGGTTTCAACTTCGGTTACATTGGCTCATTTCAGTAATTCTACGGTTTGCTTATCTCACTCTTTGGGATCATGGATTTTAGATTCGGGTGCTTCTGATCATCTAGTTGGTAATCCGTCTCTTATTTATAATTTGTCACCTCCTAAAATACCTCACAACATTACCCTTGCTAATGGTTCTAAGGCACAAGTTACCGGTATTGGTCAAGCGTCACCCCTGCCATCTCTACCTTTGGATTATGTGTTATTTGTGCCTGGCTGCCCCTTCAATTTGATTTCAATCAGTAAGCTTATTAGTTCTCTCGATTGTGCCATAACATTTACTTCTGGTTCTTTCTTTATAAAAGGCCAAAGTACAGGAAATAAAATTGGAGCAGACTCTGGTTCTTTCTTTATAAAAGGCCAAAGTACAGGAAATAAAATTGGAGCAGACTCTAAACAACAAGGTCTCTATTACCTTGAACCACCTTCACCAACTGTATGCAATGTTTTTGCATCTCCAGATATCATTCATCATTGTGTTGGTTCCACAACTCTCACATTTAAAGTCTCTTGATTGTGAGTCGTGTCAGCTTGGCAAACATGTTCGGACATCTTTTCACAATAGTGTCAATACAAGATCCAAGCATGCCTTCGATATTGTGCATTCTGATATTTGGGGTCCTAGCCGCATTCCCACTAATTTAGGATACAGGTATTATGTTACATTTATCAATGATTTCTCGCGATGTGGGACTCTTACCACACCCCCTCACAACCAGGACTATTGGGCTTGGTTCGTTGACATAAATGGTGGGTGGCCCAATGGATCTTAGAGAGGCTCTAATACCATCTTAGAAATCGTGGTTGGGCCTAACACAACCCCACAAAACCGGCTTGTGAGGTGAGGATTGTCCCCACTTATAAACACATTGTTAGGCCATGTCCTATCCGATGTGGGACTCTTAACATTAATTATATTTATTAGCTTTACTAGAACAGGCTAGTAAAACTAGGAATCGATCTATCCTCATTAATTGCAACGTTTAGCTCTAAATACCTGTAAATGTTGTAATCTCTATATATACAAGGAATAAAAAAGCAACAGGCAGCAAGCCATTTGACCTGACATGCCATTTTACCAGACAAACCCTACGAAACTGGCTTATAAGATGGGCACTACCGGAACTTTAGAAGCACTAATGAGGTCATATCTCTAGAAAATAAGGGACTAAACCCACACCATCACACCCAACACAATGAAGATGTAATAATAATACTAAACCTTTCATTTCCATACTCTATACTTGATGCCCAGAAAGGATTTTTGGAATCGATTAACAACGATTAGTTCTATAATGTAGGAAAAACATTGCAAACTTGTTTATTTAATGAATGAATTCTGATGCATTGAAATGTTGTAGAGCAGGATCTATGAAAGATTATTGAAACAAACAAACCTCTTCAGGTGAAACATTATTTAAAATCAAGTCCTCAATCCTCCGAGCATACTGGAAAAGGCGTTCAAATTGCTTTACAAGGCAGAAAATGGATAATGAGATATTTCCAACAGGGTACAGATTCAAGTATGGACTATGGTAAACAACCACAACAAAATAAAGAATAAATACTTACATAATAGATAATCATGCTAATATGGCGTGAGCACGATTGCTCATATGCTTCACTAGCTTGATGATAAAACTTGGCTAAAGTAGGCACCACGTTGGCTAGGTCATACAAACTGGGCAAAACAAACAAAATAACAAGTGAAAATCTTCTGACTTCTTATACAGAATTTACTTAACATACAGGAAAACTGAAGCAGCCTTGAGCTTCCTCTTTTCCTGGGAAATGAAAACAAACCTATTCTGAAAAGCAGCATAGTTCTCTATAAGGAAAATATCTGCGTACTTTGGCTCTACTTGTGCAAGCTTTTCCAATGTTACAAACATTATGCTTACCTGTCAAGCAACAAGCCCATCAGAAAACAATATGCCGATATTAGTTACATATTGAAAATAAATTGATGAACAAAAAAGAAGAAGAAATTTTGAATATTTGGACTACAGACTAGAGAGGGTAAGCAGTACACAATTGAAATCATCCATTGTATTTATCAACACAACACAGATGATTTAAGACTATCAACTCTTGATTACGGTCCACAAGGGTATAAGAATGAAAACAATATTATTATTTTTTGTTTCCAATTTAAATCTTTGAAAACAATATGGTATTTTTGTAATTAAATTTATTATTATTTATTTAGGACAAAGTTTACCTACAGTACTATGGGTGTTGTTCTTCGCTAAAAATGCTCATAATTGCCCATAATCGCCTTCAAAGTCCACAACTATATGCAGAAAGTGATTTTTAGTGGACAATAGCACCTATGGTACCGTAGGTAGTTTTTGCCCACTTATTGAATGACGTTGCATTCTTTACACCAAATGCAGCGTAAGAGACAAGGAGAATGCAGAATAAGACAATTGGGAAACCACCTAACATCAAAAGAAACAAGGAAGCCTCTCAAAAGTCAGAGGCATAATCTACGTAGGACAAGGAGACTATCATGAAAAAATGAACCCTCTCAAAAATCAAAAACATAAATCTATACCGATGCAAGTACACTACAGAAACCATAGGGTGGTAATTCTTGCCATCTATTCCAAATAAATGCACCACAAGCATGAAAAAAGAGAAACACCTTAACTATATTTCTTCTCCCACAACCTCTATTATGAAGAAAGAAAGCAGGTAGAAAAAACATATTCAAGAGTGGTAGGGTGATTAACTAGGTTTATTAAAGTTTCATCATTTTAGGAAAGCAAGTACCTTAAATTAACTAAGTTTCTCATGTAAGTTCAATATGAGAGAGCACAAAACAATACACAGCTTAAAAGGAATCAAAATAAAACAGTGCTTAAAAGGAATCACTTACAAATTTCATGTATGCTTGGTCAACCAAATCCCTGGACTGTCCAGCAACGTACTGCTCCATCTTTGTTGCAAGGGTTGCAAATCTATAAGAGAAAAATTAAAACATCACTTAACGCAAGAGACTTGAGACATTAAATACAGATTGGAATTAAAAAGTGCATCTGGTATGATAATGGAGGAAGTTTATCAACTTCAAGCTGTGAAGCACTGACACAAACACAAACACGACACTGACACATAAACACCGGAAATAATTTGAAAAATAGAAGTAATTTAACGTAATCACATGTGTCGGTGACACTGGACGTGCCTTCAAGATAAAGTGTCGATGCTACATACACTTCAACCTATGATGAAACATGTACACTTCTTGAGACATCACAGTGCCTGGGAAGTTTCCTACACAGACACCCATATGACACGCATTGAACACTCCTTCTCCAATGTCTTACTAAATATTTAATGGTTTGGATATATGACAGACACTTCATAGGCACTTAGTTAGTTGACCTACATTCAAATAGGGCTCAACACTTAAAAGATGCGACTCTAATAATCTCAATTTTTCAATTAAAAAATATCTATAATTTGGAAATGTTTCTCTTCCACTTTTCATCCATACAACCTACACATGTACATATCTACATATACACTTGAGGAGCTAGCTCAGTGGTAAGAGCATATAGCCTTGTAACCTCAAGTACAAAGTTCAAATCCCCTCGGGGACATTAATAAAAATTTCTCTCTTCCCCAATTTTTTTGAATTAAAAAAAAAATGTAAATGACTACATATATATATAGGGGGTGTATCAAGTGAGAACCTGATAATCAAGAGGAGCAAATATTGACCAGCACCATATAATATATTGTTAAGATTAACATTTTTTATGTTTTCAGCTAATATGCTCTATAGTGTCCCTATATGCGTTAGCCTGTACATCTTGATATTGTCTCTGATGTTTGTGTCTATGATCATGCTTCATAAACATCAACATCTTCCCCCAAAGTTCAAATAACACCTTTATTCCCAGATTTTCCAAGTAAACCAAAATAATATACTGGCTAATAAATGTAGATGCATAAATGGGCGTACTTGATTTGATAATAATATCAGAGAAATATTAATTAGCATTATTATTCACATTCTCCACCCATATCTTAGCTGCTATCAATTTCCATCTCTTTAGCATTAAGCACATACATTACTGGGAGCTCACATGAATGTAAGGTTGATAATTTAAACAGTTAAACATATTCCTGACATGCATAGCAAACATGATAATTTGACACATCATCAGCAATTTTTCTCCGTCGTCCATTTGCATGCCATGTCGGCATATTTCTAGATAGATAAGCATCTTTAGATGCAATATTTATAGTTTCATCTAAAAAAAGAACTGGACGAAAAAAAACAATTTTCTCTAAAACTCAAAATGATGTAAGAATGTCATGTAAATCAGACTAACCCAGATTAACCTAATCTGACCTTAATGAGGTTTACAATAGAAGATAATGATTCCCTATTTAACAATCTTGAATAGTTACAGAGTTTTCGCTACATGTAGTAGATAGAATATTTTAGGTTTTTTTACATTCTAAATTTTGTATAACAGGCTAAAAACTAAATTTTGTACAACTGAGCTATCATTCTAAAACATATCAATTTCATTGGAGAAAGAGGGGGAATGTAGATTCCAAAGATCTATTTTACCTGGGAATGTAGGGTAAGACACTTTGGCGAACATTACGCTCACTTCTTTCAATATTATGGCAAGCCTCATCAACAAACTAAAAGATTTCCAATTAGATGAATTGTGTTAGCATTTTAATATTCTAAATGTAATTGGAAATTCTTTATAAAGCTAGACACATACACGGATGAATAGCATAGATATCCGAGACTCGAGTTCACCAAGCAAAAGGCGGACAAATCTTGCTGCATCAGCTTTTTGACCAGAAAGATAGCGTTCTGTTATTCCATGCATTGATATGCAGCATAAAGGATCAATCTTACATGCCCAATCTACAACAGCATAGAAGTCTTCCTGAAATTATATAAATTACAGAGCAGATTTATAGCAGCACAATCTTTTAACTTATAAGAAACAATAAGTTGAAATGGTCTTGCAGTGACTACAAGTATTCTAACTAATAGTTTCTCTTCTAAGTTTGAATCAACTTTTGTACCTCAACATTTTCCAAGATCCCTAATCTAAAAAGTGACTGCCATTTATATGGCATGCCTGCATAAGGGCATTTTTGTAAGTTAAGTGCTAAGCATTTAGTTCAGTTGAGAAGCTCCTACGTAAGCTAGAAGCTAGTTCAAACAAGGTTTTAATAAGATCCATAAACTTATCGCAAAGTGTCCACTTATAAGGAACAACTTGATCATCACTCCATAACATCCAATATGTCATTTCAGCTTATGTAAGATAAATGCACAGAGTTGCTATGGATAATTGGCAAGGTTTTTACCACATTAACTGGGATTTGGGTCCTCTTGCGAATCATAACAGTGATGAGCGCGATAAGAAAAAGATATGGAACAAGACAATAAAATTTTCATCAGATCCGTATCCTATGGAACAAGAGAAGATCCAGATCCGTTCCTCTCATATCATAAAAACTGTAAAAGAGAGAAAGATTTCATTCTATGCATACTTGAATTCCATCTAGCAAATCCTGAAGTGATTCATTTAAAGCTGCAAGCTCCGCAGAACTTATACCTGGAACATTGAATAAATAAATGGCCAAATTATGGAACAACTTATCACAACAGAGGAAAATCAAACCACAATGTTTAATTATAAAATATAAAACATTCGAAAAGGATATTTGTTGAGAGTGAGGTAAATGTACCGGATTTACTATCATTCTCATCGATGTCTGCAATTCCCAAATCATCATCATCGTTGTGTCCAGATTTATTAACATCAAGCGTAGGAACTTCGAAGCACATGAAGTGTGCAAAAAAAGAACTCTGAAACATAATCATGAATAGTTACACTTTTAAGTTCATTAAAGATAAACTAGTTTCAATAAGGAGTGAATATTAATAAGTTTCACCTCATCCACCATTAGTGGGATAAAAACAGTGAGCATCTTTGCATATGCATCAGAAATTGCAGAAGAGTCGGCAGAATTTACATTCTGACTAGAGCCCACGGAACCTTCAGGCGAAACATTTGGATTTTTAGAAATTTTAGTACTAGCACGAAGTTCATTAGCAAATTATCTAGAGAGTGGCCGAAGCAGGCGACCCAACAATAGATCTAGAATAGGCTATGATATTATCTTAGAATTTGGCCCAACAAAAGGTCTTTAAACCAATCATTCCTAATCCTATCAGGTTTTGTGTGGCCATGCATCAGCCTTAGCATTTTGTCATTAGTAAAATTTGGGCTTAGGAACTCATCCCCCACAACATTGGCTTGTAAGGTGAGGATTGTGATTTCCAGCAAAATTATCTGGTTTGGCTTCAAGAAGTTCAGCCGGTTATGCGAGCTCATTGTCTCCGTTGCTTCAGTGTTGCACCTGAGATTCCAGTGTGTTTTCTTTCTGAAAGGATCATGGAGTATGAGTTGCGAATACTACATCTACAGTTCTTAGACCTCATTAAATTAAAGGAAGACTTACTATGAAT
>Ga0315914_1008500_pt1 | contig 13672 bp, 11 predicted proteins | sample MpolenodulesMG_FD_203920 | JGI IMG/M metagenome (GOLD analysis project Ga0315914, IMG submission 203920) | Medicago polymorpha root nodule microbial communities from Los Angeles, California, United States - elongated nodules | ecosystem: Host-associated > Plants > Roots > Nodule | place: USA...
CTTTGTATCAGTAATTGTGAATATTGTGCGACACTTCCACCCATAGGGCAGTTACCTTCTCTCAAGGACCTAGAAATATGTGGTATGAAGATGTTGGAGACAATTGGTCCGGAGTTCTATTATGTCCTGGGAGAAGAAGGCTCCAATTCTTCCTTCCAACCATTTCCATCCCTTGAGCGCATAAAATTCGACAACATACCGGATTGGAATGAATGGATTCCCTTTGAAGGCATAAAATTTGCTTTTCCTCGACTTATAGCTATGAAGTTACGTAATTGTCCTAAATTAAAAGGACATTTGCCTAGCCATCTTCCTTGCATAGAAGAAATTGAAATAGAAGGTTGTGCTCATCTATTGGAAACAGAGCCAAACACTTTGCATTGGTTGTCGTGAATAAGGAAAATTAAAATTGATGGGCTTGATGGAAGGACAAAATTGTCATTGTTTGAGAGTGATTCTCCGTGTATGATGCAAGATGTAGTTATTGAAAAGTGTTCTAAGCTATTAGCTGTGCCAAGATTGATTTTGAGAAGTACTTGTCTTACACGCTTGAGACTCTATTCTCTTTCTTCTCTCACTGGATTTCCCTCAAGTGGTCTGCCCACTTCATTGCAATCACTTGATATTGAAAATTGTGAGAATTTATCCTTCCTTCCTCCTGAAACGTGGAGCAATTACACATCACTTGTCAGTCTTTGGTTATGGAGTAGTCGTGACGCACTTACATCCTTTCCACTTGATGGTTTCCCTGCGCTCCAAACACTTGACATACGTGAGTGTAGGAATCTGGATTCTATTTATATTTTAGAAAGGTCTTCACCTCAGTCGTCGAGCTCCGATGACTTTATATCAAATCCCATGATTCAATTGAATTATTTGAAGTCAAGCTTAAGTTGGACATGCTTGCCGCTCTTGAAGTGTTGAGTCTAGATTGTCCAGGGTTGTCATTTTGTGAAGGAGTTTATCTACCTCCCAAATTACAAGAAATTCGAATTTCTACCCAGAAAACAACACCGCCGGTTACGGAATGGGGTTTCCAAGATCTGACAGCTCTTTCAAGATTGATTATTGGAAAGGGTGGTGATGATATATTTAACACCTTGATGAAGGAGTCATTGCTACCCATCTCCCTTGTGTTGCTATATATCAGGTATCTCAATGAAATGAAGTCATTTGATGGAAATGGGCTTCGACACCTCTCCTCTCTCCAAGATCTCTGTTTTGGGGATTGTCGACAGCTTGAGTCATTGCCAGAAAACTGCTTCCCTTCCTCACTGAAATCACTTCAATTTGTTGACTGTAAGAAGCTTGAGTTAATTCCAGAAAACTGCCTCCCTTCCTCGCTCAAATCACTTACATTTTCAAATTGTCAACAGCTTAAGTCATTAGCAGAAGACAGCCTCCCTGACTCTCTTGAGCGACTGTTCATTGATGATTGCCCATTGTTAGAAGAAAGGTATAAAAGGAAGGAACATTGGTCCAAAATTTCTCACATCCCTGTCATAGATATAAATGATGAAGTCACAATATGATAGACAAGTTGTGTTCCCGTTTCAGGTATGTTCCTACCAGAAAGCCAATAATCAATCCTCTGTATGAGATTTAATGATATCTCAGAATTCAAATTTTTGTATAGCATGGACACTACAATCTTTCCGTTTTTATTGGCAAAGAACGATAAAATTGTAAGAAATAATTAAATTAGGGGTAAAATTAGAAGAAAAAATAAGCTTATATGTATTATTCATAAGCTTGTCAATGTAGTTTATGAAAAAACAGTTTAGGAAGATATAACTTTTGTTAGTGAAAACTTATAAATTATTGTAAAAGCTTGTTTATTTGCATAAGCTATTTTTCATAAACTTATAAATAAATCAATCCAAACGGGCCCCTAGTCACTTGCTATTATATTATTTGCCAAGAAATTCACTTCTAGAATCATTCTGTTGAAACTGTTAGTGTTTGCTAGTTAACATAATATTAATTGAGGTGTTACTCAATATTTTATATTTTGTGTCTTCTTTTCAGAATAGGCATAATAAATGGATGAAAATCAGCTCACTTGATGAAATGAAGACAAAATTGGGGCAAGATTTTGAGTTCATGATTCTTCTTTTAAGCTTATCATTTGACTTCATCTTTGCTTTGCTTGTTAGTATGTTGGAACAAGTTGAAGCACTCAGAATCTCTCGAGAGTTCATGTTGTTGTTGGTTCTTAATAAACATATTGTACTTGACTAGTCTTTGCTACAATTATTAATTCCAAGAGTCACTTTCTGTAAAAGAAAATTTGTTTGAGACTTTTCTATAATACTTTTCAAGTCATATCAGATTACTTGTTTCTATTTCAAGCCGTATCAATCTCGTATCTCAAGGATAGATCGTCTATTTCATTTTATGTTCCTATTCATAAATCTTAATCAGGAAAAAAAAAATCTATACAACATAAAACTTCAGACTATCTACAAGTGAATTTTCTTGCAATTTTGACAATGCAATGCCATGAATCTGTCTGATTTTCAACAGCTTTCCTATCTATTCAAAAGACAGAGGAGTCCAAAGTATAATTTTACAATCTCCTTCATTATATCATAGCTCAGAATTTGTAGTTTTTCATATAAAATACGAATGAAATTATCGAACCTTCAGTATTAAGTTGCTCTGATCAGTGATTGCTTTGTCCAATGAAATTGGTTGTCTGCTCTTTTCAGAAACAAGTTTTACAGTTGAAACATTTACATTGAGAACCTCAGCAATTTCATTATATGTCGGCTTCTGCCTTAGTCTTCGTCTTAAGACATTGTTAGCCTCCGCAATTTTTGCAACCATTCCAAACTAACCAAACATTCATAATAAACAGTCTACTTCTTAAATCTTGTAGTAGACTACCATATAGAAGTATTGCATAATAAGATAGTGTATTATTCAAAACACTTTCAATAATTGTAAATCCAAAGAGAGTATGAAAATAGTGATAAGTAAGAAACTGTTTACTTTCTAACAAAATTTTCAATTTCCATTTACAATTTTTTATTTTGGCTCTATTTGGTAAATATTTCATTTTATTTTCAACTTTCTACACGTCCATTTGTGTTCACAATCTAAAGACATATCCACAAATTTTTCATATCATGTTTTTTTCACAATCTAAAGCCAATAATAAATCTCTGCTACATATGTTTTTTTCAGTACACAAATTGTTATTGGTTAATTTTCTAAGGGAAAGATTCCTACAAAATACCTTTTTGGTGTCCAAACTCATAACATGAACTACTTCATCCAGGATCTCTTCCTATGTTTGTTGATGTAAAATAAAAACAGATTTCTTAGTTTTTGCGACATGAAGCATCAATAAATAAATGGAACAAAATACAAGTTGATTGATTAAATAAGACTAAGAATGAACATTATTGATTATAGGCTCTAAAATCTAAATATTGCCAAATTGTTTGAGTAACATATGATAGAACCCTCCTATGATTTATTACATGTATGTGTCCTCTGTATGAGATCTGATGATCTCTCAAAATTGAATTTATTGTATACTATTTTCTGCAACTATGATTCCAAGAGTCACTTGATGTAGTTTGGGTTACTTTGAGACTTTTCTATAATATTTTTTAAGTCATGTCATAAAACTTGTTTCTCATTGTCTTCTGGTTTTAGAAAATCATCTTTAATCTGTAATATTGGCTCCTACTGTGCTTGTAATTCTTTATCTTTGTTAAACATACTACACCTTTCTGATCACTATTATAAACAAAAATTAATATTTCAGGTTCATTTAATAAATGATGTATACGGTCTTTAATATATATCACATACATCATTTATTAATTCCAATAGTCTTAGTAATTTGTTAGTTTAAGGCTAATCGAGTCGTATTCAGACGCGTTCGAATCGACTCGACTCATTTTCAACCTATACGGTGTGTTGGTAATTATATATTTCTTTAATTGGATTATTTACTTATTAGGAAACAACAGGTTTAATACAAAGACTTGGGTTGTGGTAGTTGGTGAATAATTGTATCAAATATCATTATTCTACACTGCCGGCGTAACTCCACATAAAATATGACATGCATGAGCCGGCATGTTTGATTTAAAAGTATATTAAGTTGGCGCTTTCTTCTCAAATTTGTACTCTTTTCCATATTCTTTTATTTGTTTACTTAAATCCACAAATGCCAATAGCAATTTTTAATTGAACTGTGTTTTGTTTCTTACCATTGGTGAGCTTTGCTTTCCAGCTTTCTGATTTTGTTTCTTACCCAACAAAGAAGTATCCTTGGCCTACCTTTACTATCTGCACGGCCAAACATCCAAAAACAGTCCTTAATTGCAATTACTACTATCCTTGAATCTTCATTACTTGCAAGTTGCAATCCCATTTCCTAGATTAGGCCTATCTTTGTTGCCATCCATATCTACGCAACGAACAGGAAAAAATATCAATGAAAAATTATGAGACATTTCATCAAACACAAGGAGCATAAAATATACATACAATGCACTTTCGGTTATTTCAATTTTGCTGTTATTCAAACTGTGTCCTAAGGCAGCTGTAAACAACTAGAGCACATGTTGCTATTGTACTAGGGTCACCAAGTGCCAACTTGCATCCTTGACTGAATTAATCCAAAAATCTGGTGGGTTTCTTTCTGTGTCTCTTGGGCCTTCATGCTGGTTCGGTAATTGGCCTGCTTGTGATATTGCATCAGGTTCATACAAAATTGGGGAAAGAACATAAAACTCCATACGAAAGGCAAAGTTCAAACAAAGATTAATTTAACCCAATAAATTCAAACATGAAGACCTGATCTGATACCGCTGGTTGAAAATATAGGTCTTAATAAAAACAGATTTCATTAAAACATGTTAGCTTTCATGCAGCCCTCTCTCAACAACAACGATGATCAAAGAGAGGAGATTATCTGAAACACACAATAAAGTTAGCGGCGGCTGACTTGGTTCTTCCTCAACCGGTACCTTTATGCCTCAAGTTTCTCTTCAGATGGGGAGAAGAGATAGTTTGATGTGTAGGGTGTATTGGGGACCATAAGCTCTTTTATATTGGATGACCATTAAATATTTAATGGGTCATCCGGACATTCACTCATTGAGTTCATATCAATTAATTAAATATTTAATTAATTATCCAATTAAAAACCTAATAGCCTTATTACTTAATTTGATCATTAATCAAGGCTCAAAATTGATAAATAACTAATATAATTATTATTATGATATTTACCCACATAATTATATTGAAATATAATAAAACAATAAAATATTCCAACAACATGCACATAACAGTTATCATCATATGCAATCAGTACCTCATTCCATGCTATGTTTCATTAGATTTCATATCACATAAAATCGTCAACAAAGGCGTTTCCCTAGAAAAAAAATCTTGAAACAAAAACTGAAATTTCAAGAGCAAATTACTCATCAAAATATTAATGTTTTGCTTCCGCTGCAGATTTCATTTTTCTTTTCTTATGTGAACATCCACAGTTAATCAATTATTTGTTACATGTACTAACATATTGTTTTAAACTTTTTTGTAAAATAAAGAGTAATGATGGATGGTGGTACGAGGCATAAACAACGAAAATCGACGAATGCCATTTATTGCATACTTTTAATATCATCAAACCATGTATTGTGTAAGAGTAATGCTATATGGTACGATTAAATTCGCTTACGAAAAGTAACGGATGCATAACAGTTCAATTTTAAAAGAAGAAAAACTGGTTTAGTTTGTTGGAAGGAACACAAATCATGGGGTGTTGGCTAATGAAGAGTTTGGCAGTCACCACGTGGAGGATTGAAAACACTCCATTTACACAATACATGGTTGGATGATATTAAAATATTTTGTCAGATGTAGTTCCATAAACCTTTATTGAGCCAACAAACAATTTTTATTAGTTATTACAATTACTATTCATTTACATGTGAGTCTTCTTGACTCTTAACTATATGCACAAGCTAAGTCTTCTTGAGTCTGAACTCCTTAATTGCAATTACTACTATATCCTTGAATCTTCATTGCTCTTAACTTTCTTTCCTCCTTACATGCAATTTCATTTACAGTTTTTTATTTTTTCCTTTCCCTGCTTTACTTTACAAATCTGTTACTTGTGGTAACATATTAATTTGTTTTATTTTGTCAGTTTTCATTGTATCAATTATTTTGTAGGATGTGGGTCCAATATTAACCACCACTGAGCTTTGCTTTCCAGTTTTCAAATTTTGTAGGATTTGTATAAATAAGTCTTCTTGAGTTTACTATATGCACTTCCAACCATTCAAAAACAGCAGTGTTAGTATTATTCATTCATTCACAAGCGAGTCATAGCTCTTAATTTCCATCAAAATTCAACTATTATCTAAAAGTTCCATACCTTTTAGATAATATGGCTGCAACTATGATAGGAGGCGCTTTTCTCTGTGCAACTGTTCAGACTTTAGTTGAGAAACTTGCTTCAAAAGAGTTTCTTGATTACATCAAAAACACCAAGCTCAATGTCTCACTCTTGCGGCAGTTAAAAACAACACTGCTCATTCTTCAAGTTGTGCTCGATGATGCAGAGGAGAAGCAGATCAACAATCCTGCTGTCAAACTATGGCTTGATGACCTGAAAGATGCTGTCTTTGATGCTGAGGACTTGCTCAATGAAATCAGTTATGATTCCCTTCGATGCAAGGTGGAGAATACACAAGTTCAAAACAAAACTAATCAGGTGTTGAACTTCCTTTCATCTCCTTTTAATAGGTTCTACAGAGAGATCAATTCTCAAATGAAGATCATGTGTGAAAGCCTGCAATCGTTTGCAAATCATAAAGATGTCCTTGGTTTGCAAACCAAAAGTGGGAGAGTTTCTCATAGAACACCTTCAAGTTCTGTGGTTAATGAATCTTTCATGGTTGGAAGGAAGGATGACAAAGAGACAATAATGAACATGTTGCTATCACAGAGAGACGCATCCCATAATAATATAGGTGTTGTTGCAATTTTAGGCATGGGAGGTTTAGGAAAAACTACCCTTGCCCAACTTGTTTACAATGATAAAGAAGTACAACAGCATTTTGATTTGAAGGCGTGGGCTTGTGTGTCTGAGGATTTTGATATTATGACGGTAACCAAGTCTCTCCTTGAATCGGTCACTTCCAGAACTTGGGAAAGCAATAATCTTGATGTCCTTCGTGTTGAGTTAAAGAAGAACTTGAGGGAAAAAAGATTTTTGTTTGTTCTGGACGATCTGTGGAATGACAATTATAATGATTGGGGTGAATTAGTAACTCCCTTCATTGATGGAAAACCTGGAAGCATGGTGATTATAACAACGCGCCAGCGAAAAGTTGCTGAGGTGGCACGCACGTTTCCTATACATGAACTAAAACTTCTATCAAATGAAGATTGCTGGTCTTTACTCTCAAAGCATGCATTTGGCAGTGATGAGATTCAGCATGGTACAAACACAATCCTTGAAGAAATAGGCAGGAAGATTGCAAGAAAGTGTCGAGGATTGCCAATAGCTGCTAAAACAATAGGAGGACTTCTACGTTCAAAGGTAGGTATAACAGAGTGGACTTCAATTTTGAACAGCAACGTATGGAACTTATCAAATGATAATATTCTTCCTGCTTTGCATTTGAGTTATCAATATCTTCCCTCTCATTTGAAAAGATGTTTTGCATATTGTTCAATTTTTCCAAAGGATTACCCACTTGATAGGAAGAAATTGGTTTTGTTGTGGATGGCAGAAGGCTTCCTTGATTGTTCTCAAGGAGGGAAAACGATGGAGGAATTAGGTGACGATTGCTTTGCTGAATTGTTGTCCAGATCCTTAATTCAACAATCAAATGATGATGCTAGTGGAGAAATATTTCTCATGCATGACCTTGTCAACGATTTGGCTAAAATCGTATCTGGACAAAGCTGTTGCAGGTTCGAATGTGGTGACATCTCTGAAAAGGTTCGTCACGTTTCATATAATCAAGAAATGTATGACATTTTCACTAAGTTTAGGCCACTCCACAATTTTAAACACTTGCGAAGCTTCCTACCCATTTACCCTAAGCGGGGCTCTTGCATATCCATGAAGATGATTGATGATTTGATACCAACATTCAAAATGTTGCACATGTTATCACTATCAAAGTATTCAAACATCACCAAGCTACCAGATTCAATTGGAAATTTGGTGCAGTTGCGGTATCTAGATATCTCCTTCACTAAAATCAAAAGCCTGCCTGATACAACATGTAACCTTTACAATTTGCAGACCTTGATTTTATCAAATTGCACGACTCTCGCTGAATTGCCTGTACATATTGGAAATTTAGTTAGTTTACGTCACCTTGATATAAGTGGGACTAACATAAGTGAGTTGCCTGTGGAAATTGGGGGACTAGAAAACCTTCAAACTCTCACCCTTTTTTTAGTGGGTAAGAGACATGTAGGGTTAAGTATCAAAGAGCTCGGGAAATTCCCAAACCTGCAGGGAAAACTTACCATCAAGAACCTGGATAGTGTTGTTGATGCTAGAGAGGCACACGATGCCAACCTAAAAAGCAAAGAGAAAATTGAGGAGTTAGAGCTGATATGGGGAAAACATAGTGAAGATTCGCAAGAAGTGAAAGTTGTGCTCGATATGTTGCAACCACCAATAAATCTGAAGGTGCTTAAAATTGACTTGTATGGCGGGACAAGTTTTCCGAGTTGGTTGGGAAATTCTTTGTTTTCTAACATGGTATCCCTCCGTATCAGTAATTGTGAATATTGTGTGACACTTCCACCCTTAGGGCAGTTATCTTCTCTCAAGGACCTAGAGATATGTGGTATAAAGATGTTGGAGAAATTTGGCCCAAAGTTCTATTATGTCCAGATCGAAGAAGGCTCCAATTCTTCCTTCCAACCATTTCCATCCCTTCAGCGTATAAAATTTGACAACATGCCAAATTGGAATGAATGGATTCCCTTTGAAGGCCTAAAATTTGCTTTTCCTCGACTTAGAGCTATGGAGTTACGTAATTGTCCAGAACTAAGGGGACATTTGCCTACCAACCTTCCGTCCATAGAAAAAATTGTAATATTAGGTTGTTCTCATCTATTGGAAACACCATCTACTCTGCATTGGTTGTCTTCAATAAAAAAAATGAATATCAATGGGCTTGGTGGAAGGACCCAATTGCCATTGCTTGTGAGTGATTCTCCATGTATGATGCAAGATGTAGTGATTACAAATTGTGTTGAGCTATTAGCTGTGCCAAAATTGATTCTGAGAAGCACTTGTCTTACACACTTAAAACTCGATTCTCTTCCTTCTCTCACTGCATTTCCCTCAAGTGGTCTACCCACTTCATTGCAATCACTTACTATTGACTATTGTACAAATTTATCCTTCCTTCCTCCTGATACGTGGAGCAATTACACATCACTTGTGAGTCTTTGGTTAAATCGTAGTTGTGATGCACTCACATCCTTCCCACTTGATGGTTTCCCTGCACTCCAAACACTTTACATACAGTATTGTAGGAGTCTAGATTCCATTTGTATTTTAGAAAAGTATTCCCCTCGGTCGTTGAGCCTCCAATTACTTGTGATCAGATCCCATGATTTAATTGAAGTCAAGCTTAAGATGGACATGCTCACCACTCTTGAAAAGTTGACTCTAGATTGTCCAGAGTTGTCATTTTGTGAAGGAGTTTGTCTACCTCCCAAATTACAAGACATTGCGATTCGGTCCCTAAAAACAACACCGCCAGTTATGGAATGGGGTCTTCAATATTTGACAGCTCTTTCAAGATTAGAAATTGGAAAGGGTGATGATATAGTTAACACCTTAATGAAGGAGTCGTTGCTACCCATCTCCCTTGTGACTCTACGTTTCAGCGCTCTCTGCAAAATGAAGTCCTTTAATGGAAATGAGCTTCTACGCCTCTCCTCTCTCCGATATCTTGACTTCTATCATTGTCAACAGCTAGATTCATTACCAGAAAAATGTTTCCCTTCGTCCATGAAATCAATTCAATTTAATGATTGTGAAAAGCTTGAGTCATTACCAAAAAACTGCCTCCCTTCCTCGCTGGAAAGAATTTCTTTTTTTTATTGTCGACAGCTTGAGTCATTACCAGAAGACAGCCTCCCTGACTCTCTCAAGAAACTGACCATTGTGAGATGTCCATTGTTAGAAGAAAGGTATAAAAGGAAGGAACATTGGTCCAAAATTTCTCACATCCCTGCCATAATAATAAACAAGCAAGTCACAATATGAGGACAAGTTGTGTTCCTGTTTTCAAGTACGTTTTCCTTTTACCTCTCAAAATATTTTCATATTGGCAACTAATTAATCTCTGCTACGTATGTACTTTTTAAGGACAAATTCTCAGTGGTTGAATTTTTATTTGGCGATTTCTCATAATTCAATATTTTTTTATAAAACTATCTTTGGTCTGTAATATTTGTACAGAATCAAATCTTATGCACATTTGTTGAATAAAGCTGTAACTGCTACATTAATCTCAGGAAATCATATCAAAAATCAATCTTTTACTGTTATATTTGGGATATTACAACTGAGAAATTCAGCGGGAAAAACTCATTATGTTATATAAACTGTAATCTAAATGGAATTGTCTAAAGAATATTTTCTATAACAATACAAATTGAACAATCATGTCTTTGGAGCTAATCAAAGGAAAATGCTTATTTCATCTTTTCAGGAGATCAAAGGCCTATGTGGATGATAATCAACTCACTTGATGAATTGATGAAAAATGCTTGTTTGATTTTTTATGGAATTTAAAAATCAGCAGTTTCCATTTAATTCCACGAGATTTAATTTACTTAGCTAATAGTCAGTTTGTATTTTAGCATGATTCGGTCAGACAAAGTACAATGCAGTAGAGTTTGTAATATTCTTAATTTGTAACTTTAAGCAAATACTCATATGATAAAACCATGCATCTGTTGAATTAATATTGGTTCTAAATATTCATATTCCTATAAACATTTGTTGAAATAATATAGTTGTTACATACAGTATCTTCTTTGATAAAACCTGTGTGCATACATATAGTTTCAGTTCATAAAATCCAGAACTTGTATGAAACTTTGTATTTTCATAAAGCTCAAAGGATTGAATTTAAAGTGAGACAGAGAACAATTTGATTTGAAGTAACTTGTTCATGATCCTTTACTGTTGGTAACTTGTCACACACGACACAATCTCGGTGTCCTTATTAACAAATACTAGTAATTATATATCAAAATATTGAAACTAGAATGATCAAGTTTAAAAGTTGGGAAATACAATTGTACATCACTGCTATCTCAACAAAGGGAATATGAAGGCCTACAATGGAATTAACTTATGGCACTCATAATTGTTTATAGTACACTAATGTTACCAGTTTTCTGAAATTGGATATAAGTTTCTGAAATTGGATAATTGTTTGATATAGTTTATTCATCAAAGTATGTGGTAAGAAGGCCTATAATAAAGTATATCCCCAATCCCATCAAAGAATTGGTTGTGCTTTAGACCTTTGGAGAAACTGTTAGCTAAGTGAAAATATACAACAGTTAGCTACTTTATGTCTTAATGTTATAGATTGTGTTTGATTGAAGTTAATTATCAGAACAGAAACTTTGCTGATTTGACAAGAATAAATAAATAGATTGTCTTAATCCTAATTATTATAAATAAATAATTTATAATAATTAGGATTAATAAAAAGAACTTTCATATTTGACTTTAACTTCTGTAGTTTATTCAAGTACAGAGCTTTTCTTAAGGGCAAAAGGTAGTATATTGCTATACAAATATTTCCACTAAATTTATTTGTTACCATTTCCAAATTTTTAATAAAAGACTTTATGCCAATTGAGTTTACAGTGATCAAAGTATTTTGAAACATGAGTAAGTCACTTTTTTTTTATGATATGAACTTGATTTTTTCATCTCCATTATTCTAAACAAAATAATCTACTTCGTTTTCTGATTAAAAGCTTTTTGATTGTGTGATCATGTTGTTTTCGACTTTCGTTTCTTTGCATTCCTCTGCTTTCTAAATGTATGCCTAGTTTCTCAACACCATTAATAAAAGATCAGAAAGGTGCTATACCATTGTTTTTATGTTTCCATAGAAAGATCAAGGACTTGTTTGGATTAGGTCATTATCTACTGACATATGCATTTGTCAGACTATTGTAAAGAGCTGATGGGAACAACTTATGACATGTATTTAAGCTATTTTTCAAGCTGATGGGAACAACTTATGACATGTATTTAAGCTATTTTTCAAGTTATTTCTATAAGCTCTCTAAGATGGCTTATGAAAACAACTTTTATCTTATATGAAAACTACCAAACCCATTTTGCTGGTCTGTACTCTATAGTCGGTAGTTTTGTATTGCATTTACATGCTACTGATTCCAAAATACAAATTCAACACTTGGATCACATGGTCACAACAGCTCTAAAAGGAGAAGAACAGACTTGGAGGGGCATTCCCATGCAAGCATCTAGTTCCTACAGTCTTTGCCGAATAGGCTAAATTGTGAGCTTCTATATTAAAAACTTTACTAACATGAGTAACCATTACAAATTCCAACAATCAACAACGACAGATTCAATGGATGCTACTACACCAGCTCTGTTGACACAATTCACCACAATGAGAGCTTCAAGTTTTTGATGCCTAACCGATTCCAATTTGCAGTTGCTATGAGTAACTATTCCTGTCTGTGTCTGGTTTTTCAGAATCAGCCCCCATCCTGTTTGTCTGTTTGAAAAACATATGATGGGATACAACCTGGAACATGCCAACACTTTCCCTCCTTTGGAGGGGTGGTTGATGCCTTTGCTTGACATTAGTTGCATTGAACTCCTGAATAAACTGAACAGCTGTGTGAGCTAAATTAACGGGGTCTGTAGTGGCCCCATTAAAAACAGCTTGATTTCTAGCGTACCAAAGCTTCCAGAGGATAGTGCAGAACAGCTGTGAGTCATCCTTATCAGCACAAGATAGCCAATCTAACAACCAGCTATGCAGGCCCATATTAAAGGGAGCATGGGAACCCAAAGGCGATGCAAACATAGCTAGTTTGGACAAATTACAGTTCATGAATAAATGTTCCACAGTCTCAGCTTCAGAATGACATAAAGGGCAGGAGGTGTCTAGAACAATACCTTTCCTCTGTAGGTTGTCTAGTTGGGAGAATGTTCTTTGCCAAGTGCCACATGAAGTTTTTGATCTTGTTGGGGATTGGTGCTTTCCAAATTTCTTTCCATAGTCTTTCATTCCTGTGATGGGATGGTCCGAGCTGGAGATTTTCTCTGATTTTGCTTGATAAGTGGTATGCTGATCTGACAGTGTAGCAACCATTTTTCTCCCAGTGCCAGCAAATCTTGTCTTTTGGAAGGGATTGGGATATAGGAATACTTACAATTTTTAGCGCTTAGTGCTGATTGAAAACGTTATAAATTAAGGTCCTATTCCATTGCCCAGTATCGGGATCCAAAAGTTCTTCCACCAAGGCTTCTTCCCTCAAAGTACAGTTATCGCTCTTTGATGTCAAAATTTCGAGGTTTGGCATCCAGGCATCCTTCCAAATTCCGATAATACAGCTAGTGTCATATTAATAAACTTAT
>Ga0315914_1008503_pt1 | contig 13669 bp, 7 predicted proteins | sample MpolenodulesMG_FD_203920 | JGI IMG/M metagenome (GOLD analysis project Ga0315914, IMG submission 203920) | Medicago polymorpha root nodule microbial communities from Los Angeles, California, United States - elongated nodules | ecosystem: Host-associated > Plants > Roots > Nodule | place: USA...
TAATATACGATGATTATATTAGAGATTACGTTATATATTTTATCATGAAAAACGATGTTGATTCAAAAAGAGTATTAATTAGTTTTATACAAAGATTTAGTTGTAACTTCATGATTTACTTTTGTATTTGTCTTGTATTAAAAGTGTTGATCATATTCTATCTAAAAAAAGTACCAGCTATAAGTAGGACTCTTTCATAGAGATATATGTCTATGATTGCATTTTACTTTCGGTTTCATTGTGACTAACTACTATACATTCCACTAGTTACCTCTCTCTCTCTCTATATATATATATGTGTGTCTATATATATATATAGACACACACACATAACTTTTTTTTATCTTGTGTTTGATGTGTGATTTTCTTTGGATGTTTGGTACATGATATAAAAGAGTATAAGTTTTTATTTTTTTATGCACCATGATATAAAGATCAAAGTATTTTTGTTTTTTTTATATTCCAAGAACAAGTATTGCTTTAATTTAACTTCACGTAATTAATGTGATATTTTTTAAAATTCAATTTAATGTCATTTTAGTTGTACAAGATTTTTTTAGTGAAAATAAATGTTTTGAGAAGATTGATTTGTTTATTTTGACGAAAAAAAACTCATATTATTTCATCTCTCACAATAGAGTCAATACACGATGGAATCATATCAAACACTTGGTGACTAGCATGGATTTGTGACACCTTTGTTAAGCTATGAGTGACATAATTTTATTGCCCCCTAACAAAACTTATCTTAAAGTTTGAAAATTGGGATAGTAGAGACTTACATGTAGATATTATATTACCAAACTCAGCCAGATTATTAGTCCTATCAACTATGCTATCAACTACTAGCTTACAATCTAGCTCAAAGTCAACATTTGATATTCCAAATTGTTGAAGCCAAAGAATAGCAACATGGCATTCTGAACTAGATGCCACATTCTTGCTGCAAATCCATACATTTTTTTTCCTCTTCACACCCTATAAAAACATGCTAATCATTCTCATAATTGGTTTCACAAAATGGACAACTATTCGAGGACTGCACGCCTTTGTCTTGTAGTCTCATACGAGTTGGGAGAACACCTCTTAGCACCCTTCATAAGAGCACCTTGATCCTATCCGGAATATGCTCTTATAGACACAGTTTAATGGGTTTAGTTGGATTTAATGCTCTTAATTAAAGACACAATTTGAATTGGAAACAAAAATTATCTTATTAGTATATTGAAAATTTTGTGAAGTCCACTTGTACAATTCTTGCATGCAAAGATTTCTTAAAGCTTATATATTTGGAAATAATATATTTTCTAACAAGAGATTTTTGAATATGTAGTTGTGGATAAATATGAAGAGGAAACATATAACAAATGGTGTTGTAGGTAAGGTCTATCACACATACAATGAGGATTTCAAAATCGATATTGAAGTTTGGTTTTTCTTTTATAATCTTGATTAGAAATATCCTTGAGGAATGTATTTTTAACATTGTCAATTAATCATTGAGGAAATAAAAATGAGGACTTCCCTCTCTCTCAATTTATGAACCCTACTAATGAATTCTTCTAAGGATGACAATCAAGCTTCATTTGGATCAAACAGATCTCGAAATGATATTCCACGTAACAATGTAGATTGGACATTCACAAAATGTAGGAACTAAAATCTTTCTTTTACAAAAGTTTGATATCGAAGACATTGTGGTGCTTCAAGACCATATGTAATTCTAGTTTTCCAAATAATGAGATCATATATAAATAATCATCACCAATTCTACTATTGAGGTGTTGCGAGTCATACACTATTGTATGGTAATCCAAACTAATTTTTATCAACCAATATATCACATTCAAGTCTACAAAATAATAATGGTCTTTATCCTTTGCCTCATGTATCTTATAGTTAAATACCCTCTATCACACATGGAATATTTAGAAATATTCGTATTCGCCTAAAATCAATCCCTATGGCTATGACTTTCAAGGTCCTCCTCCAAGGGAAGCAAGAATAATAACAAATATTATGCATCTCATAAACATCGTAGAGGGGTGTATGGTTTATTTGAAAGGGAATTGGATTTGTTCACAATGTGAGAATGTTAAATTTGTATTCATAACCGAAATGCCTCATTTTATCTTCAAATCAAAGTCAACATTATCATATTTTTGACAAATATAGTCTCTTTCACGAATACCATCTAGTTATCTACAATGTTTGTAAGATGCAAAATTATCTGTTATTTGTCTTGCATCCCCTAGAGGAGAACCTTGAAAGATATAGATGTACGAATTGGTTTTAGGAATTGCACTAGAAATAACTCAATATTTCATGTGGGATAGAGGGTACTGTACCATAAGATGCACGAGATTGAGGATAGAGAACATTATCCCATGAGAGCACCATGCAGTCTATGAGGCATGTGGGTGTGGATGTTGAAGTCTTGGGTATGGTAATGTGATCATATGGCTGTTCGCGATTACTTCCAAGGTGCTTCTCGAAGTTCTAAATAGAAAAGTCATGCCCGTAACAACTTCATGTGATTGCTCCATTGCAAACTAGACCTATCACAAGTTCATATGTCTTGGTACCATTCAAGTTTGTCTTGTACCGAACTAGATCCCCTACACGAATAACTTTACAATTTAACAACCATGCTAAGATTGTTTTTCTCTTAAATGGTTGTCTCACAATTTGATGATGTAATGATGTTCCGGAAATGGATATTGTTTCTGCTGTTGTTGTTGAGTTTTGCAACTGTTCGCCCATTGAAGATGTTTCTGTTGTTGTTGTTGTTGTTGTATTTTGCGCTAGTTGGACAACAGGCGATGTTTCTGTTTTTGCTGTTGTGTTTTGCAACGATTCGCTCATTAAAGATGTTTATGTTGTCGTTGTTGTTGTATTTTGCAAACACAACAGCAACAACAGAAACATTGCCAGTTGTCCAACTAGCTCAAAATACATCAACCCCAAAAACAGAAACATCTTCAATGGGCGAACAGTTGCAAAACACAACAGCAGCAGCATAAACAATATCCATTCCTGGAACATCATCACATCATCAAGCTGTGAGACAACCATTTAAGAGAAAAAATTCTTATCATGGTTGTTAGATTGTAAAATTATTCGTGTAGGGGATCTAGTGTGGTATAGGACGAACTTGAATGGTACCAAGACATATGAACTTGTGACATGTCTAATTTTCAATGGAGCAATCACATGCAGTTGTTGCGGGGATGAATTTTCTATTTGGAACTTCGAGAAGCACCTTGGAAGTAATCGCGGACAGCCATGTGATCAGATTACAATACCCAAGACTTCAACATCTAGACCCACATTCCTCATAGACTGCATGGTGCTCTCATGGGATAATCCGGAGGATCAAAACCGGCGCTCCATTACTTGGGAGGGTAGAGTTACTTACACTATTGAAACCTCATAAATGTCTTCAATGGCAAGCAATTCTAAAAAAAAAGGTAAGTTTCCATAAGTTGTGCAAGTCCAATTTTCATCCTTATATAAAACATTACTTTAAGATCACTTTTTGCAAATGAAGCTTGATCAACTTTATTTGAAATAGCCATTTGCAGTGTTCACGAAGTGAGAGAGGGCCAAATAGTCATTTATCGTTCCTTGATGATCAATTGACAAAGTTTTAAATATTCAATCCTCACGGATATTTCTAATCATGATTATAAAAAAAAAAAACTACGACATCGATTTTTAAGAAAATACTACAGTAATTAATTGAAGATAAAGTAAAGGAGTAAATATAGGCTGAAACACTAAAAAAAGACATTGATCTCTATATAATGATGCGTAATGAAAATACTCACTCGCTTCCATATCACAAAGCAAACATCTAAAGAAAAATTCCCTCAAAAATATATATTGAAAAATTAAACATCGAGCAAAATCATTTAACATAATATCTTGATTCATAACAAAATAATATAAAATTATCTACTAATATAGTTTGCACAAAGAGAGTGATCATATCATACAATTATGCATTTAAAATTTATTAGAGTACTTACATCGTATATTGATAATGGTCATGCAGGTAGTTAACCTTGGGCCGCGTTCTATATGTGTCACGAGCCTTATCGATTGTTCACCTTGGTCCATGTTCTTCCCTGTTGCCAGTTGCTAAGGATGTGTTCTTGTGGGTATGTTAGCTTTCATGCTTTGTCCCCTAGAGGAGAACCTTGAAAGATATATTTGTACAAATTGATTTTTGGAATTGCACTAGAAATAACTCAAAATATTTCATGTGGGATAGAGGGTACTATACCATAAGATGCACAAGGTTGACGATAGAGAACATTATCCCATGAGAGCACCATGCAGTTTATGAGGCATGTGGGTGTGGATGTTGAAGTCTTGGGTATGGTAATGTGATCATATGGTTGTCCGCGATTTACTCCAAGGTGCTTCTCGAAGTTCCAAATAGAAAAGTCATCCCCGCAATAACTTCATGTGATTGCTCTATTACAAATTAGATCTGTCACAAGTTCATATGTCTTGGTATCATTCAAGTTCGTCTTGTACCGCACTAGATCCCCTACACGAATAACTTTATAATCTAACAACCATGCTAAGATTGTTTTTCTCTTAAATGGTTTCTCACAGCTTGATGACGTAATGATGTTCTGGGAATGGATATTGTTTCTGCTGTTGTTGTTGAGTTTTGCAACTGTTCGCCCATTGAAGATGTTTCTGTTGTTGTTGTTGCTGTATTTTGCGCTAGTGGGACAACTGTTGATGTTTTTGTTTCTGCTGCTGCAGTTGTGTTTTGCAACGATTCGCTCATTAAAGATGTTTTTGTTGTTGTTGTATTTTGTGCTAATTGGACAACTGGCAATGTTTCTGTTGTTGTTGTTGTTGTTGTTTTATTTTGCAACGGTTCAATAATTGATGATGTTTCTACTGCAATAGTATTTTGTACTAGTTCAACATTTGAAGATGGACCTGGTTCCATCTTTAAAATTTATTCATGATTATTAACAGTTGGATTAATGTGTAGAATCCTTGGTCTACGATAATTTTGGTGTCGTATACCACGAAATCTCCACCCTGAGGGTACCAACTCTATCTCTATTCTTTCAGCACGCTCGAGCTCGAGCGTGCTAAAAGAAGAGATTTCCTGGTTACTAGCCTCAGGGGGGAGATTTCCTGGTATACGACGCCAAAATTATCGTAGACCAAGGATTATACACAACACCAAACACATTAATCCAACTATTAATAATCACGAACAAATTTTAACGATGGAAACAGGTCCATCATCAAATGTTGAACTAGTACAAAATACTATTGCAGTAGAAAAATCATCAATCATTGAACCGTTGCAAAATAAAGCAGCACCACCAACAACAACAGAAACATCGCCAGTTGTCCAACTAGCGCAAAATACAACAACAACAGAAGCATCTTCAATGGGCGAACCGTTGCAAAACACAACAACAGCAGTAGAAACATCGCCAGTTGTCCAACTAGCGCAAAATACATCCCACAACAAAAACATAAACATCTTCAATGGGCGAATAGTTGATAAACACAACAACAACAGTAGAAACAATATCCATTCCTGGAACATCATCACATCATCAAGCTGTGAGACAACCATTTAAGAGAAAAACAATCTTATCATGGTTGTTAGATTGTAAAATTATTTGTGTAGGGGATCTAGTGCGGTATAGGACGAACTTGAATGGTACCAAGACATATGAACTTGTGACAGGTCTAATTTTCAATGGAGCAATTACATGCAGTTGTTGCGGGGATGAATTTTCTATTTGGAACTTCGAGAAGCACCTTGGAAGTAATTACGGACAACCATATGATCACATTACCATACCCAAGACTTCAATATCCAGACCCACACCCCTCATAGACTGCATGGTGCTTTCATGGGATAATCCGGAGGATGAAAACCGGCGCTCCATTACTTGGGCTGGTAGAGTTACTTACACTATTGAAACCTCACAAATGTCTTCAATGGCAAGCAATTGTAAAAAAAAAGGGTAAGTTTCCATAAGTTGTGCAAGTCCAATTTGCATCCTTATATGAAACATTACTTTAAGATCACTTTCGCAAATGAAGCTTGATCAACTTTATTTGAAAAAGCCATTTGTAGTGTTCACGAAGTGGGAAAGGGCCAAATAGTCATTTATCGTTCCTTGATGATCAATTGACAAAGTTTTAAATATACAATCCTCATGGATATTTATAATCATGATTATAAAAAATTAAAAAAAAACTACGACATCGATTTTTAAGAAAATACTACATTAGTTAAGGGAAGATAAAGTAAAGGAGTAAATATAGGCTGAAACACTAAAAAAAGACATTGATCTCTATACAATGATGCGTAATGAAAATACTCACTCGCTTCCATATCACAAAGCAAACATCTAAAGAAAAATTCCCTCAAAAATATATATTGAAAAATTAAACATTGAACATAAGATAACAAATAAAGAGTTATATATAAGTGAGACTTGAAAAAAAAAATCAAAATAATGTAAATATTATAATAACTAAAATGATATATATGTTGCATAGTAAAGAATTACACTCTTAACAAAGGGATCTACACATTTGTGTAACCTTGTTCGTAAATGAGGAAACACCTTAAAGAAAAATTCAAGGAAAATATGGTGAACGGTACAACTGTTATACTCTTGGGTTTTAAAATTCAAAACACAACAAGTGTTTAATTATATTATTGTTCTAAACAAAATGAGAACAAAATAATTGTGAGACACATGCATATGCAAAATCATTTAACATAATATCTTGATTCAAAACAAAATAATATAAAATTAGCTATTAATATAGTTTGCACAAAGAGAGTGATCATATTATATATTTATGCATTTAAAATTTATGAGAGCACTTACTTTGCATATTGATAATGGTCATCACCTTGAGCGGCGTTCTATATGTGTCACGAACCTTATCGATTGTTCACCTTGGTCCATGTTCTTCCATGTTGCCAGTTGCTAAGGATGTCTTCTTGTGGGTCTGTTAGCTTTCATGCTTTGTCCCCTTACACTTCTTCAGAAGGAACACTTTAAAACATATCAGTTGATGGGCTTCGCCCCATGTCAGAACTGTAGTATTTGCGTATAATAGATAATAGTCATGGGATGAACAAATATTGCAATTATTATATCACAAAAATGTAATGTCTGATAAGTTATTTAAATACCCAAAAAAAACGAATAATGAAGTTTTTTTCTCAAACATTTAATATGGTCAAAAAAATTAATGCAGTCAACTTGTTGAATTTGTTATAATTTATTGTATTCAATGTGAACACATTGTAAATATTAAATGTATAAAATGATTCAAAGTATAAAATAGAATAATCCATTATGTATTTGGCCTTTGATTTAATCTATGTAGTCTGTATTATGGACCGAATACATTAAATATCCAATGAATCTAAAAATTAATTTTTTGCTTATAAATGTGACCTGGGGAGTATTCAATTATAATTAATAATACATTACAATAATGGTATATTTACATAATTTTCGTTGTGAATTTTACATGATTACTCTATTTGGTCTCAAATATAAGCAACAATTATTTTTTATATTTATTAAACAACTTATGTATTTGGTCTAATAATAGAATAAATACATCAATTACTTCATGAAATTGTAAAAAGAATATTTTCTTACATTTGAGACCAAAGGGAGTACTAAACCATTTAAAATAATTATATTGTTTTGTAAAAAAAAAATTATATTGTTAAATAAACTAAATGATAAACTAAAATAAAAACTAGATTCTAAAAATAAAATAACTCAACTAGGACTAAATATTTTTGGTATTTTTAAATTTTATTTTTTTATTTTTCATATTTTTGAAAACACAAAAATAATATGCGAAAAAATAAATGACATAAAAATAAATGACAAAAAATAAAGATAGAAATAAGTAATTTGAATTGATTAGTGAAATTCCAGCACGTAGTAATTAACGAATTATGTACACAATGTTATGACTGGTCAGATGTCTCGTAAGAAGTCAGAACATCATGACAACAGTAATCACAGATAATCAATATAATTTCAAGGACAGAAAGAAAATAAATCAGGTTTTTTTTTTTAACGACTAACTCAGGTTATTTGTTGACCCAGTTCAGTGCAACTTCACCTGCATCTGTGGGCTACCAAGTTAGGAAGGAAATCCACTATAGTAGTATCAATTCGAAGCATACATAAAAGCTATCACCAACCTACTAACTTCTCACTTAATCACTACCCGTGGTATTTCTACCTAAGACTCTCACTAGTCCTAAATATGAGAACCCACTCATTTCCTCTTAGCTATATATAGGCCAGTGACCGTCCTTTAAATCGTTAATAAAAATGGAGACACCCTCCTAGAAAAAAGAATCAACTCGTGCTTAAAATCATAGAGAGATTCAGAGCATTACAACTCAATTACAAAGTCCAACTCTAATATCAAAGAGATATGAGAGTGGCCCAAAAATAACAACGACAAACTAAAACCCTATATGACTCTTATCTATTGTGGCTTCAGTAGTGAATTAGGTATTCTGTCTTTGTTTATATAGCCTGAATGTAGAATAGGTGTGATGCGCAAGTCTTGGTTAAAGATCAACTGAAATCTCGATATTTCAGCACCAATATTCTGAAGTAGATCGGATGTTTCCTTAAATGTTGCAACAACGTTCTTAAGGACTAAGTTAAGTAAAAACTGCCTTCCACTGCTTCTAGAAACACACTAACTTGGCCAACTCTTCCCATGATACAAATTTTTAGATATTATATGAAAATCTTCACGATTAAAAGTGAAACCCCAAGAAGCAGATCAAGGTACGTTCTGACGTCGTACCAACATGTTAAGACATTATGTCTAACATCTTACTATAACTAAAGAACTAACAAAATGCAGCCAACATATGTCTAAAAACCCAACAATTAGTCGAAAATATCAACAATCCCCGGCAACGGCGCCAAAAACTTGATTGTCAGATTACACAAGTGTATCAAATCGTTTACCAAGTAATAAAGTGATAAGTAGAGTATCATATCCGCATGGATTTTCGTCTAGTCCAAACAATTCGGCAAAGCAAGACATTCGAAGATTTATGTGGTCCTTGGAAGACGTTACAGAGGGAGGAATTCTGTTCCCAAGTTCCAAGACATCTTACATTGAACAAAACACCAAAACGGGCAAAGAAGACAGACGATTCAACACTGAATTTACGCTGAATATTCTGGGCGCTTTGGAAAAGCGCCTAGGCGCATAAAGGTGGTTTAGGAAGCTCTTGGCTCATGCCTAAATGCGCCTGGCACATGGTAACTTGCAAGAAAAGTCACTTTTTGTGATTTTTTTTGCCCCTGGAAAACCCATATTTTTGGCCTAAGTCAGGTGGAAACTTTCCTTTAAATAAAGTCTTCCTCATTCATAAGTTCTCGTTCAGAACTGAAGCAGTTCAAGAGGAAGGCGGCGATTCTAGGAGCCAATGTGGAGTTATATCTTCTCCTATATTTTCTAGGGTATGTTTTTATCTTTTTGTATCTTGTCATTAGTTACCATGTGTAACTAAGTAGTTATAGCTTAGAGTTCTAAGATGAGCTCCTATTTATTTTGTTGGATAATCATTTAATTATTTGTCGTTTATTTAGTTATTTTCTGTTAGCTATTTAGTTTTATTAGCCTAGGTTTATTTATGTTGCAGACGCAACCCAAGATTAGATACTTAGGTTGTGACAGGGCCTAAAACTATTATTACTATCTGGATGCTTATATCTTGATATTTATGTCCCTATACTAATAATTATTTGTCTAGGAAGTAATTAGTTAATAGCTAGCGAAAGATACCAAAAGAGAGTTAACCCTAGTAGTAAGTACTTAGGCGGTGACATTACTAAGACTGAGTAAAATCTGCTGAACCTAGGAGGTAACTAGTTGGAGATTAAGAAAACAAGCGGTTGATTGAAGGAAATAAGTTGAAACCTAATATACCCATTCTTCTTGACCCTTGGTAAGGTAGACGCTGATAGGGTTGGCCGTTTGTAGAACTACCGAAAGGGAGAGTGTGCGTTGAGATACCTAAGATTCATGGATGGGTTAACCTAATGGAATTTTGACACTTCATAGCCTTAGGGAAAACTGTCATCACATAGATAATTCACTTAAAATAACTAGATGTGATATGTATGATAATTTAATATCCAACAAATAAATAGGGGGGTTCGAAGAATCCACTGACCGCTGTTACATTTCTGCAACCAAGAACAGGTAACTTGCTCTGTTGCACACAGATAAAAATTGCAAATCTCTTAAACCTTATCTCTTTATTTTATGGTCAAACTTAAAATAAGTAACGCAAGTTGTTTGGACAAAACGACAATCCTTGTGGATACGATAGTCACTTATCACTTTATTACTTGGTAAACAATTTAATACACTTGCCTAATCTGACCATCAAGTTTTTGGCGCCGTTGCCGGGGATTGTTGATATTGTCGACTAAACAATTTTAATTACTTATTTCTATCTTTATTTTTCACTCATTTATTTTTCACTCATTTATTTTTCCTGTTTTCAAAAACTCTAAAATACCAAAAAAATCAAAAATTTTAAAAATACAAAAATATAAGTCCTAATTGAGTCATTCTTTTTTTTAGAGTCTAGTCATTCATTTAGTTTCTTTTCCATTATTGTTACTAACATAGTTTTTTTTTTTTTTTTGTATTTAGTACTAACCCATTTTGTTTTAGAGTCTTAGTTTTAGGTAAAAAAATAGTTGCTTTTTTGGGAGTTGTAGTAAAAATAACGATTGTTATAATTAGGTTTAACATTAGTGTCTAGAATAGATCGAGTCTGCATAATAGGAGTTATTAGCCACAGTCGAAATCAACACCAACCTAATAAATTACAATTAATCGCAACCTTATTTTGTTAGCAAAAAATATCCAGTTCGTAAAAAGTCGGGCCCCGAAAAGTTTTAACCAATCCACTCTTTATTCCAAAAAAAAAATTCAAAAATTGGCGTTTGTTTTTATGCATTCGGGGCCCGTTTTTGAAGTGAGGAAAATATTTTTGATTCGAAAAAATTCGATGGCCAATTAACCCACATTGGCGCCTGAAAAATTCGAATTTCAAAAGCCAAAAGACGTTACACAAAAATCAGTGGCCGATTAACCCACATCGGCGCCCAATTTCAGCCCCTTCTATAATATTAAGGTCAAATCATAGTCATTTCTTTCATTATAAAAGTGAATTCTTTATCTTGTGACAAGATTTGTAGATTAACATTTAATAAGAGTTCATTTCATAAATAATATATAAATTTAAAGTTTACAAAGAAGGATTGCAATCCAGGCTAAAAAGGAATGAGATTTTTGCATTACTCAGTACAAAATGCTCATAAAACTTCAACTATCTAAGATCTAGCTCTCGTGCCTTTGTAGTTGGATGGATGAAGGGTATAATATGGATTTTAGATCTAAATTAGATAGGTTAGCAGCTGAAAACGTCCTCTAAAATTTAATTAGAATTTTAGACCCTAGTAATAACAAATGGATTGTGCTTTTATAGTACAACTCTTGTTCTTCCTAGCTATTCCTTTCTGTAATTTCTCCTGCAAGTTATCATTGTCCTTATCCATTGAAAACAAACATAGTCCTTATGATTTCATTGTACCGGCAATCACTAGAGACTTTAGCTCCAAATGAACATCCTTGTTGGACCCACGTTCGTACATTGACACTTATAAGTGATCCGGTTAGGGAGTCTATCAATTATTCTATGTTAAATGTCATTTTTATATTCCTACTAGGATTTGATGAAAATAGTCACTCATAGAGTCGTGCGAGTAATGGGGAATGAAACTATACAACATAATCGTCTTGTAAATGATTTTGGTTATCATAGAACCGGAAATAGTACAATATAGAAATATGGTATTGTAATATACGATGATTATATTAGAGATTACGTTATATATTTTATCATGAAAAACGATGTTGATTCAAAAAGAGTATTAATTAGTTTTATACAAAGATTTAAGGGGGTGTACTGGATTGAGATTTTAAAAGACAATTTTGATAAAAAAAAAAAAAGTCTTTAATATTTTAAAAGACATGGATGAAACATGGATTAAACTATGGATGAAACTATTGAGTTGTTGCATCTTTTGGTGGAGCTATAAAAAAGGGGTTAAATGATGTCAACGAGTCATTTGAAATCTTAAAAGTTTGAGTAAAAAATCAAATGAAATCCGTTGAAATCTTAAAGGTCTTGGTAATAAATCCAATAAAATCCTCTGGTATAAAAAGTTTGAGTAAAAAATCCAATAAAATCTTAAAGATCCTGGTAATAAATCCAATAAAATCCTCTGGTATAAATCTTGAGTGTAAAACGTATTTTATAACAAGTTTTTTAAAATCTCGCAGAGTCAATACAATCCTAAAAAGTCTTTTAAAATCTCAATCCAAACAAAAATTGTCTTTTAAAATCTCAATCCAATACACCCCTTTCATTGAATACCACAAAATTTGTTTACATTTTATAAAAGTCTTGATTGAATCCTACCAGACTTTTTTATTATTAAAAATGTCTTTTAAAATCCTTTGAAATCTCAATCCAATACACCCTTGTAACTTCATGATTTACATTTTTTTTTTGTCAGGTAGTCTAGTGGCTAGAATTCACATTATAAGGTGAATAAATGGGGTGTCCGGGGTTCGAATCCCGGCCACTGCATATAATAATGCATTATCCTATCAACTGAGTTATGCTCACGGGACCTTCATGATTTACATTTATATTTGTCTTGTATTAAAAGTGTTGATCATATTCTATCTAAAAAAGGTACCAGCTATAAGTAGGACTCTTTCATAGAGATATATGTCTATGATTGTATTTTACTTTCAGATGCTTTGTGACTAACTACTATACATTCCACCAGTTACCTTATATATATATATATATATAACATTTTTTATCTTGTGTTTGATGTGTTATTTTCTTTGGATGTTTGGTACACGATATAAAAAAATGCTAATAATTCTCATAATTTGTTTCACAAAATGGACAGCTATTCGTACACGGCACACCTTTGTGTTGTAGGCTCATACGAGTTGGGAAAACACCCCCCAACACCCTTCATAAGAACACCTTGATTCTTTCCGAAATATGCTCTTATAGACACAGTTTAAAAGGTATAGTTGAATTTAATGCTCTTAAAGACGCAATTTGAATTGGAAACAAAAATTATCTTATTAGTATTATTGAAAATTTTGTGAAGTCCACTTGTACAATTCTTGCATGCAAAGATTTCTTAAAGCTTATATATCTGGAAATAATATATTTTCTAACAAGAGATTTTTGAATACGTGGTTGTGGATAAGTATGAAGAGGAAATAGATAACAAATGGAGTTGTAGCTAAGGTCTATCACACATACAATGAGGATTTGAAAATCAATATTGAAGTTTGGTTTTTCTTTTTATAATCTTGATTAAAAATATCCTTGAGGAATGTATTTTTAACATTGCCAATTAATCATTGAGGAAATAAAAATGAGGACTTCACTCTCTCTCAATTTATGAACCCTACTAATGGCTTCTTCTAAGGATGACAATCAAGCTTCATTTGGATCAAACAGATCTCGAAATGATAT
>Ga0315914_1008504_pt1 | contig 13668 bp, 14 predicted proteins | sample MpolenodulesMG_FD_203920 | JGI IMG/M metagenome (GOLD analysis project Ga0315914, IMG submission 203920) | Medicago polymorpha root nodule microbial communities from Los Angeles, California, United States - elongated nodules | ecosystem: Host-associated > Plants > Roots > Nodule | place: USA...
ATATTTATTGTATTTTGTATGTTTTTAATTTTATAAATATTATCACTAATATTATAATTACTTTTTTATTAATCCCTAAATTATAAAAATAAATTATTTTAATATGTTTTTTTTAAAAGAATAAGTATTTAATTATTTTAAAAATTTTGAAAAAAAAAATAAAAAAAAATGTACCTCGCAAGTCCCACTTGCGGGACATTAAAAAATTGCGAAAAGGTACCTCGCAAGTCCCACTTGCGGGACCTATAAAAATTTTAAAAAAAAATTTTAAACTACCTCGGAAGTCCCACTTGCGGGATATAATAAAGACAAACTTTTTAGGGTACCTCGCAAGTGCAAGTTGCGGGGTACCAGAGTGTAAGAAAAAGTAGGGCATTTCTGCAATTTTTTTAAAAGTAGGGTAGTTTTGGAAATTTGGGAAAAAAGAAGGGCATATACAAAAAAATTTCTATTTTTTGAGGAAATCAAAATGAGATATATTAAACAACCGACTATCCTTCTACCACAAGGTGTGCCAAGAAAGATAGTAAATATTTACAGCAATGTTTCAACAAAAAAGGACAATAATTAGCCTACACCCAAACACAAGAACGGTTTTGGCACCAATCATGAATCTTATAATTAAAACTAGCAAATTTTGCTTTATGCCATGAAAACGAGAGTAGCCTAATGTTCTCCAAAAGCTGAGAAAAGGAGCTTTGTTTGGTTCGGAAAATTTTATCATTCCTTTCCTTCCAAATAACCCACGGAGTTGCAAATGAAATTAAGTGCATGAAAGAACACCGCACCTTTGTATAACCTGCTGAAGTACCAAATTGAATGAAGTGATCCACCAAGGTTAAGGGGTCCGTAGTATAGATACCTTTCCATTGACGAACCAGAAACCAAACCATACCAAACTGATTACAAAGCAAGAATAGATGATCGGAAGTTTCAATTGAGCCACACCCATTGACACATGACCGCACCTCAATATGAATTACTCCCCGCCGGAATAAATTCACCTTCGTAGGCAACCTGTTCCTAAAGAGCCTCCGCGCAAAGAGCGAGGCCTTCAGAGGAATATCTTTCCTCCAAAGCAAATTCGCATGTTTGTTATCCCCATAAAATATTAGATTTTTGGTTTAACTTTGACTAATCCCGGTCTTTATTCTCTTCTTTTTTATAGAACTTTATTCTCTTTTTCTTTAGTAATGATATATTTAAGTTGTTTTATTTTATATCAATTGTCCATACTACACAAAAAAAAGGTTACTGTATTTGCTTTAATATACAAATTCATACACACACAGAAACATTTGAGATCAAGGTAAAAACTCACCTCTGCGAAATTAGATTTAGGCACAAGATTACAAAAATATGAAGAACAAATCCACAAAATACCCATACATATATGCAGGGCACATATAGTATTTTTATCCGGTAGAACATACAGTGTATGACTACTATCTGTTCGTGAATACTTGTTGATATCCCTAGTGTTGACCATATTGAACTAATACAAGTCAATGATCACACATAGGTCAAAACCTTCAGTCAAGCATTTAATTGGCAAATACATACATAAATTGTTTGTTTTAGAACACAAAATAAAAGCATAATAATAAGCAACTCCTACATTAGATTCTAATCAACATTCATAAAAGAGAAAAAGCATAACCAAACAAAGTTAATATGCAAAAACTAAAACAAAGTAGGTTCAAATCCAAGGCATCCACATCATATTTTTCTGTCTCAGTCTCTATGGTCTTATCTTCCTGGTTCCTCTCTTGTTTAGGTATTGAAGAATGTCCTCCAAATGAACTCCATCCAGTTCACAAGGCAAGCAACTTCCTCATCTTTCAAATCAGTTATGGGCGGGTCATTACGACGGAGGCCTTCATACATTTGTCTTGCAATGTCTTTCATCCTCTGTCTATTCTCTGTAGAAACTTGAGCCATTCTATGCAGGGCTTCCTCTGTCATCACTCATCGTATCCATCGTCTTCTTCACTTTCATCATCCTCTTTAGTATCATCTTCTTCAAGTACTATAGGATGCCCTTCAAAAGGTTTCCAGTCCACAAACAGATCAACTTCTTCAGCTGTCCTTTTCCTCATGGGCATGACATTGAGGTTGAGATCTTCCCACAAATCTCTCATTTGATCTTCTAATCTCTGGTTTTTCTCCATGCCGATTTGCAAATTCTACGTAATGCTACCATATCACTGAGAAGAGAATCCAATTTTTGCTCATCCGTTTCAGGCTGTTGGTTTTGAGCCTTAAGATGTCTCCAAGTTGGCCTCACCCTTAGGCATATTCCTAGTTTATGCGTAGTTGCATAATACTCTACACACTTCTTAGAGCGAAATCCATCGCTGTCAAAGTTAGGTTTGCTAGAGGATGTGTCACTTGCCTTCCTATTCTTTTGGTCTCTTTGAATAGGAAATCTAGGAGCCATGATTTTCACCTATACCATATCCAAGAAACCACTCAAAATCATTCACAATTTCAAAAATCATATTACAAACAAATTAATGTAACTCTCAGATAATCTAATTACCAATAGTTTATAACACCAAAACCCCAAACAAATGAATCTTCCACCAAAATCACAATTTCAAGTGACTCAATGTAACAAATCATGTTTGATCTTTTTCAGAACAAATAATTAAGTAATATTTGAAGATTATTGTTTAACCAACTAAAGAACGCAAAAGAATAGAAACAAAAATGGGAAAAAAAATAGTAATGAGGTTACCTGAGAAGAACAATGAAGGAGAAAGAAGAAAAGGTGAGAATAGAGAATAATGTGTGTTGTAATAGAAACGGTAAAAGTGAGAAAGAGAAGGTTTTGGTGTTTGAAACTTGAATGAATGAGAAGAAGAAGGGTTTAAGCGCGAATTAAACTTCCCGCCAAGTAATGTCCTGGATAATACAAAGTTATAACTTATTTATATTTTTACTTTTAATATCATGTTTTATTTTTATTTAACTTTCAAAACAAACATGCATGCCAAGAGTTATGGCTATTGATCTCATTCTACTGCAGACAATGGAAGATTTAGCAGGCCAAAGGGTTTGATCTAAGTGTTATAAGGAGTCAAAGGACCTATGTGCTACTACTATGTAGTATATACATTGGAGAGTTATTATAAGGGTAATGAAGTTTTTATATTAAATTATGACAGAATATGCAGCATTCGACATAAGAGTGTAAAAAGGACATATTTAACCTAACTCAATAGTAACATAATTAATTTGAAGGGTGATAATCAATTAACCATGGTAGTATCCATGCTTGTTGTTCATAACAGATTACGGTCCAAGGAAGTTATGTGGCCATCCTTGATTCCCTAAGCCAGAGTAATTAGTTCCAAAAATACTCTCTTCAAAACTTGCAGGCCTCTGTCGTTTGGGATATTCATCGATTCCGGTAACATTTTCATTGGCCGTATTGTTAAAAGTTTCATAAAACAGTGGTGTTTGTGCTGCCAAATGTTGATCGATATTATGATCATAAAACCATTCAGGTCCATAGCTATCTTTGTCATAGAATGTGGGAATCATATACTGATTTTCAAAGGCACTTGGGTAATTTGTTATATATTCTTCATTATTGTCATTGACATCATCATGATCTGTGTGTTGTTCTTCATTGTATTCATTCCAAATTTCTGCATGTTTACCCAGTTTGGCTAACTTTTGGACCAAAGTTGAAGGATCGACAACTCCCGTGACTGTTACCTTTTGATCTTCTGCATTAATGTCTACTTCATAGACACCTGATACAAATTCACAAGTATGCAAGAGTATGATTAATTTGGAAGTTTAACATCAGGAAGTGGCTATGTTTGGATTTGCGGTAAGTTTGATAAAATCACAATGAGTCACCTTAGTTTTGTAAAAGCTATACTTTACAGCTTCTACAATTTGACAAACCCACCGTGATACCAAAATGCATATGACATGTTTGCTTTATCAAAGTTGTTACTAAATGTTTTTGAATAATAAATAAAATCTCACAGCTTAAATGTACTTAATTTGCAATGCTTATTCAAGTTTCATTTTCATTATATTCATAAATTCTTGGACATGACATATATATATAAACTATTGCAATTTGCGACTCTTATTTTTTTACCAACTTCCTTTTGCTGGTCATATGGTAAATACTAGTTATAACATGTATGCTTAAGGTCCGTTTAGATTGGCTTATTTTAGAGCTTATGCAAAACAGCTTATACAAATAAAGAAGCATTAATGTATTATTTATAAATTTGTTAAGGTAGTTTATGAAAAAACAACCTACGAATATACAATTTTCGTTAGTATCTTATGAATTAACATAAAAACTTATTTATTTGCATAAACTCTTTTTTCGTAAGCCCAAAATTAGCTCAATCCAAACAAGCCCTTATTATAGGACAAGGGTAGCTTATACACAATGGTTCTAACCTTTTAAAGATAGCTAATATATAGAAATTAAAAATTAAGAGAAAAAAATGTAAACTTTACCTTGAATTTTTCTTAGTGCTTTCCTGACTTTGGTCCTACACCCTTGACAATTTATATGTACTTTGAGAACAAAAGTCTGCACCAGAGGAATCAAAAAACACATCTCAGAAATAACATAATAAAATTAGTTATAAAATGTGAAATGAATAAATGAAAAGGATTATAAATGCAGAGACCTCAGTCTTTAATGACTCATGTTCATTTGTTGACATTTTTAGCAATGTTTGAAGCTAGAATATAAGAAAAGAATGTCTTCTGCTATGTTTTCTTTTTTCTTCTATGACTTTGTGTTTGGTGAATGCACAATGTTAGCACTAAAGATGTTTTAAAGACAAAGAACATGTAAAGAGACAATATGGTTATGTTTTGGGTTGGTGAAGTGTTTTTATGAGCAAGCTTTGGGTCCTTGCAGTTTGGTCAGGCAAGGATTTTGTGCATGTCTTAACAATGATTTTTTGCACTATGATCATGTGATAGAGTTGTACGGTGGATTTTTTAGTTCAATCCTTCACATTTGACCCTTTCAAGTGTAGAAAGAACACACACTTTTTGTTTGCAACATAAGTACTAACAAAGCCAAAATAGCAAATTAATAGCAATAACATAAGTATTGCATTATTTTTTTGGTTAGTAAAGAAAACAAAAGTATTACATTTGTTTGTTATATCATACTGCGAGCTTAAGTGAGAATACTTTAATTTTCACGTTGAACCCATATTTGTAGGGACTAAATTTGATGAAATTTATGAGAAAAATCTTTACTTATTTGTTAAGATCTCGATTTTGTTTGAGGGTCCAAGACTTCACATTAAATGCATGAATACAATGTGACATACTCTATACTTCTCCACACTTAAGATTCAAGGAAATTGATAAATAAGGTTGGGGTTTGAACTTCAAATTTTACACTTGTGAGTCAAATCATTAGACTACCTTGATCGGAAAAAAAAAGTTACATGCTCCATTTTAAAAATAATTAAATATAAAAAAAACAAGACATTAAATATTTTGTAATTGAGTACATATCAAATAAAATTTTAAAATACCGTGGTATTCACTATTTATTTGTTGTCAGTCATTTGTAATATTATTATTGCCATTGGTGAAGCAAATTTTTATCTTCTTTTCTAGTTTGATTATTTCATTGGAGGATATGCCCCTTATGTGCACCAAAAGTCATAGCTATACCCAACCTTTAAGAAACAACGGATATAAAAAGCTACTTTTACCCCTCCCTCTTCATGTTCTTAAAAGCCCATAATATTAATTTTTTTTACTAATTTTTACCCTCATTGGATTACCTAGATTACCAAATTTGGATGGAATTTGTCCGAATTGTAGGAATATTGGATGTGAAAAAATCTTGAAAATTTAATGTGAGCATTTTAGAAACCCAACATATACCTACTGATTGTGGATTCATGTGTAAAAAATCCTTTTTATTTATTTATTTTTTATAGTGGACTAACCTCCAAATTACAGGATTTAGATGTGGAAAAAATTCTTAAAATTTGAAGTGGGTGTTTTACACCTCAGGATTTAGGAATCAGATGTGTGAAATGCTCGAAAATTTTGAATCGAGCATTTTACACATTTACAAGGAGGATTCGGATGTGTAAATATGTAAAAATTCTGAAATGAACATTTTACACCTTCAAATTGTAGAATTTGAAAGTGTAAATAATTTGAAAAATTTAAAGTGGAGCATTCTCACCCCTTAAATTGTATGATCCAGATTTGCAAAAATCCTAAAAACTTTGAAGTAAGTGTTTCAAACCTTCCGATTGTAGGATTCAAATGTGAAGATCCTAAAAAATTTAAAGTGAGTATTTTAAACGTTGGCGTCAAACAAATAATGATATTAAAAGTAACAAGAAGATAGAAAGGTCACCCGTGAAATGGTTTTTTTATAGCAAAATGGTGGAAGCTATTAACAATAAATTGCCTGCATGGAACATGTTTAAAACCATTGACAAGATCTTCCAAGTCATGGATGCCGATATAGAAGGCCAATATTCGCTGCGTGAAGCAATGAAAGTAGCTCACATTGCAGTTCAATGTCTGTCTGATGATCCGAGAAAAAGACCAAACATGGATGAGGTGGTGAGATTATTGGAACAGCTTTATGATTCTAATGATACAATGTCAGTAAATGTGTAAATGGAGAAGGCACTTCTAATTTGTGTTCATAGTTTCTCCAAAATGTTTCTAAAAATGAATAAAATGTGATTGAATTGTTATATGATTATATATCATGCTATTCTTTCAATTCTTTTTAAAATCTTCAATATATATTAAAATATAGACCTAACTGTATGATAAACCTTGAAAGTCCAAAACGATCAACCTCCTCCAAATCAATTATTTATTGGCAAGGTATAACTTGCTTTTGGCAAGGCACAACTTGACCATATTGCACTAATACATTCAATGTGTGATCAGCAATAGGTCAAACTATCGTTCATACATTTAACTAGATCGTTGACGATACTGATATAAAGATAATAAAAGTCACTTGATAAACATTGATTCACATAAAACATAAAATGACATGAAATGAGTTTGTTTATAATACGATACATGGATCATAGTTATTATAAATTTTCGAAAACTTCTCTAAATACTAGATTTGACGTTACATTAGTATCGTCACTGTCTTCATTGATTACCAATAACTCCAACTCTTCTCTTGAAGTTACACTTGATATAAAAACATACAACTGATCATGTAAAAACACAAACGTTGACAGGTATATACCAACAGGTTTCAACAAAAATAAAAGCATAATAATAAGCATAACCAAACAAAGTTAATATGAAAAAACAAATAATAGTGGGCATTGAAGAAAATGGGTTAATCTAAGTCAACCGCAACATATTCCTCTGTCTCAGTCTATATGGTCTTATCTTCTTGTTGCCCCTCTTTTTCAGACATTGAAGAATGTCCTCCAAACGATCTCCATCAAGTTCACAAGGTAGACAAGTTCCTCATCTTTCATGTCAGTTATGGGTGTGTCATTGCAGCGGAGGCATTCATACATCCGTCTTGCGATGTATTTCAGCTCTCTGTCAATTCTCTATAGACACTTGAAGTATTCTAAGCAGGGCATCTTATCATGGAGAATAACAACTTTTTTTCATTTTATACTCATCATCTTCTTCACTTTCATCTTCCTCTTCCGTATCATCTTCTTGACTTGTCTCTTCAAGTGTTATTTGGATGCCCTCCAAAAGGTCACCACTCCACAAACTAAGTAACTTCCTCAGATGTTCTTTTACTTAGAGGCACGACATTGAGGTTGAGGTCTTTCCACAAATCTTTCATGTGGTTTTCCAGTCTTTGGTCTTTCTCCATATGAATTTGCCACATTCTACGTATGACTTCCATTTCATGTGGAATAGAAGCCCAATTTTGTTCGTCCATATCTGGCTGTTGGTTTTGAGCCCTAAGATGACTCCAAATTGGTCTCACCCTTAGGTGTATTCCGTTTTTATCCGTAGTGACATAATACTTCACCCTTCTTAGTTATGTTTGCAAGTGGATGAGTCACTTACCTTCCTCTTCCTCTGGCCTCTTTGAATAGGAAGTCTAGGAGCCATGATTTTCACCTTCACCATATCCAAGAAACCACTCAAAAGCATGCACAATTTCAAAAACCATATTACAAACCAAATCATGTGATGCAAGTGAAACTGAACTTGGATCTCTTAAGCAAGGTTTCAGGCCCATACCATGTGAATGGAAATAATGTGCAAAGTGGTGGATATTTCTCACCATTAACACAATTGCATACTTGATTACCATGTTTTATTTTTCTTTTTCTTTCAAAACTTACATGCCAAGAGTTATGAGTAGAGTAATAGGGCAATGCTATTAATTTCATGTAAATAATGCACTTGACTCTCTAAATGATACATCATGACATAAAAATGATCAAAAACACTAATGTTGACCTACAATCATCATGTACCAATATGCGATAGTCGAGATGATAATTTTTTATATGTTGTTAGTATATTGCTCGAATACGATTTTATTATATTATTAGTAGATAAAGTGACCGAGATAAGAAGGGGAAGAAAGAAGAAACAAATGGGGTTTGTTATTTGGAAAATATAGGAAATTTTTTTATTTGGAAAATATAAGGAATTAGTTTTGATGGGATAAACTATACAAAATTTAACTATAAAGATAAGAAGGGGAATGAATTGGTAGGGATTTTCTTTTTTGTGGTGGACGGGGTTTGAACCCCAGACCTTGCATACATTATGTTTGTCCATACCAACTGAGCTAAACTCACGACTAATTGGTAGGGATTTTAGTTCCCAAAAAAGTTAAAATTTTATTTGGCAGCTTTTCATCATCTTCGCCGTTTCACTTTCACCCATCACTGCCTCATATTTTTAGGTTTTCTCACCTCTCTTTATTTTTCTTGTTTGCATTGTTCCGCTTAGCTGAAATCCTTACCCCTCTTATGGTTTAGGTTTCTTTTAATTTGGACAAGTGAAAGTTGGTCTCGAACTTGGACTAATTGAAAGCTGACCTTAGATTTAATAATAATTAATATGGATGGTTGTGATTGAAGGTCTAATACCTGATGTACAGGTTCAATTAAATCCAAGCCTAGTGTAAGTGAGACTGCATAGTAGCAATTTTGTCATTTCTAAACATGGATCTTATGTAATTTTTTATTTATTTTTTATATAGTTAAATTTATAAAAGCACAGCAACATATGAACAATCATCATCATCTTCATCTTCTTTGTCATAATATTCATCATCTTCTTTCTAACGTCGGAGCCCCACACTCGTATCATTCGTGAAAACCCATCTGTTATATAGTGGGAGCAAAATAATTGTGATTATAGTACTGTTACTGTTTTCGAGAAAACATGTTGGTGAGATTAGAAGGATTAGTTTTATAGTAGTAAAAGAAATAGACAAAAAATTAACAGATGAACAATGCAAAAGAAAAAAGAAAAGTGCCACTGAAATTCAATAGTTGTGAATGAAACTGCCCTCAACGAGCTTCTACAAACAATAAGATTAAGAACCCACCTTTTTTTTGGGAAATTTCTTAAGGTTCGATAGCTCAAAAATAATGACATTAATTACAACCGGAAGAGAACCTGTTGATGTTGGTTGTAAGTTGGTGTGAACTCATTAATAGATCTGAAACAAAAAAGTAACTTTGTAAATTATTGGGGAAAAGGGCTTGCTAGCATGTTTTCCTACAAAGGGGTGTATGGTATGTGACAACTGGAATATAACCTGTGATACCAGGTAATTTTACTGGTCCAAGTTGGACCAAAACATACACTGGTCCAAGCTAAAGGGACCCTATGGTTTATCCTCTAGGAAATCAATATTCTTCGAATTGTGATAAACATTTATTTTGTGAATGTGTGAATATTCTGAATTTGACGAGAAGTTTAAGTAAACATTTTATGATAAACAATATTTGGCTATGATTTGGAATATAATTTAGGTCCTTTATTTTGGCAAAACAATAGTTTTGGTCCCCCTATTAATAATTATGAAATAGAAGACTAAAAATTGAGTTTTGCGAAAATAAAGGGACCAAAATTGCACAATTAAAAATAGAAAGAAGAGAGAGTTAATTTGAAGCACCCCGCCAAAAGCTTCATCAATGCTGTAAAAAAATGGACTTTCTAAACATGGCAACCAGGACTGCCTTGGAATCAAGAGCTTACCATTATTTTCTTTCATTTCAAAACTAATCAAAGAGAATTACTTTAACTTCTTTCTTCTTCTATTCATTTGTTTTCTTCACACATTGATATGGGTGGCAGCTTTAGCTCAAGGTTCAAAACTGAGAGGAAGAGTCTTTCACATAATGGTAATAAATAACATTGTTATTCACATTTTCCATTCATGATCCATCTTGTGTATTTTTCTGAATAAATTTTGCTACTTGGTATGGAAATTTGTTTTAAATTTTTGAGGGGGTAATCTGTTGTTGCATTCTTGTCTCTACACAATTCATATACTTTTAATTATTGAGAATAAATCTTAGATTTAGTTAGGAAGACAGTTAGTTCAGCCAACCTAAAAATTTTACCTTATTTCACGAGAATGTACTTTGGAAGAAAAAAAATATAGGTCATATCATTGTCTGACTAAATCTATTGAATGTTACTAAATCTATGAGCGTAAAAGAGAATTGTATGACTTAAATTATGAGCCTAATAGTTAATTCATGTTTTATTTTGATATTGACAGTTTTGAATTCAAAGGTAGATGGGAGAGAAGATGATACTATGATTGGTTTAATCAGCAATGCCACCTTTTTCATGGGATTTGAAGTGCTTCACATTAAAGGAATTAAAAACTGCGACAGGGAACTTGGTTCCAGATAGTCAAGTGAGCGAAGATGAGTTTTATGTAAAGGGGTGGATCGATGAGCACACGTTAGGCCCAACTAAACCAGGTTCTGGTTTGACTGCTGCTGTGAAGAATCTTAACAATGTGAGCCACCAGGAACCCAGTGAATGGTTGGTGAGTACGTTACTCGAAAAGTTGAATTCTGAAGTTGGGAAAATATCAAAATAGTTTTGGAAAATTGTTTCATATAACTTCGGTAGAAAAATAGATTGTGCTATTTTAGATATTTATAATTTATTGTGATGTCACTTTATTACAGAGAAAAATCAACAACATGGGGCAGCTGAATCATCCTAATCCTCTGAAACTGATTGGTTACTGCTTAGAGGATGAAGACCCCATTTTGGTATATGAATATTTGGACAAGGGAAGTTCGGACAAATGTTTGTTTGAAAGTATGTTATTAGTTTTCCTTCTTCTATTATTGTCTTTTTTTCAAGGTTTTTTATTTGTCAACTTCATTTTCTAGTTAGTATATTAAACCCCTCAAAATCTCATCTCTATCTACCTATTGTATATGGTGCAGGGGGGTATGATTTCCAGCCACTCTCATGGAAAATGCGAATAAAGATAGCTCTTGATGCTGCTAAAGGGTCTTGCATTTCTTCAGTGATATAGTCAATGTGATACATAGAGATTTCGGACCTTCTAATATCTTGATTGATTCTGTAAGTGGATTAATTGATCTTACAATCTTTAAAAGATGAAGAGTTATAATATACTAGTTAGACCTGGTTTCTAAATACTTTATGTGAATAACAGAACTACAATGCAAAGTTATCCAATTTTGGGTTGGATGAATATGATGATCGGCACAACTACTGGAAAACGGTTCTATTTATTAGAACCTACGCTGCACCCGAGCATTTCATGACAGGTGGTAACTCAATCTTCTTCAAGTCAGTGTCAGCAAGTTATTGTTGCACACCATTTACCTTTTTCACCATATGATAATGCTTTGCACATAGTGAATGAGTATTTGGACATAGAAGTTAATTATATGTAGATTGCAGAATAGTTTGTAACCAAAATATTTTTTGTACCGGCAATTCCATGATGTTGAATCTGTTAAAAACAAGGTAGTCTGTAGTTTTTAGACCTTCATTTAGTTTTTATTAGATACTTCCAGCTTTCTCTTTCGGTAGCTTTCTTATCATTGTCTTTTTATTTAAGGTCTCTACACCAAAATGGGTGATGTATACAGTTTTGGAGTTGTTCTGCTAGCAGTTATGTCAGGCAAACGAGCATTTGATGAAAACAGGCCGCCGTGCGAACACAGTTTAGTTAACTGGGCCAGACCACTACTCATCAGCAAAGATACGATCTTCCAAGTCATGGATGCCAATGTAGAAGGCCAATACTCGCTGCGTGAAGCAATGAAAGTATCTCGCATTGCAGTTCAATGTTTGTAAGGAAAATAGACCAAACATTGATCAGGTGGTGAGAAAATTGGAACTACTTCAGGATTAATCAAATGACATAGTTGGTGGAGTCAGAAGCTTTGATTAGTCTCTACATCAAATAAATAGTCATAGGTCATGACAACTGTGGTTCAAAAAATATTTAAACGGAGAAGGCACTTGATCTAATTTGTGTTCATCTGTTACTTCCTATATCATGATCTGATTACATGTGTGGTTGTGGCTAGTATATAATTTATGCCTTAATGTTCGTAGCAAAATTTTTCTTTCAACTTCGTTTTGTTTATGGTTATCAGTTCTAACTTCTAACTTCTTAAAGGTAATAAGAGTACATATAGAAATTGAAAATAAGAGTAAAAAAGTTTAAACTTTACCTTCAACTTTTCTGAGTGCTCTCCTGATTTTGGTCCTACACCCTTGACGGTTCATGTGAAGTTTGAGAACAAAAGTCTGTACATGAAGTGTTAACAAATATAATGAATTAATATTATATTAATTAATAATTAAAAAGAGAAATGAATTAATAAAAAAGAATAGAAGATATAGGACCTTAATATTTAATAACTAGCAGTATTCATTTGTTGACATCTTAGTACTTCACATTCATTGCTAATATTGAACCATAGGAATCAAAAAGATGTTGGGGACTTCTCATAAAAAATTAAAAACATATCCCAGGGTTGAATTTAGTACGTCTGTGATATATGTATTTATATAGACTATTCTCCGGTGAACATTTATATTCCAAACATTAAAAAATCAACCACAATTATCACTAATTACTTGGCACAACAAAAACATAGCAAAGGCATAGTATGTCCAACATGGGCAGCTAGCAGAACTTCTTAAATGATTCAACAAATGAACACAGGTGCAGCTTGCCATAGCATAATAACGGATAAAATAAAAGATAAGTGGATCGGATTGCAAGAGCCAAACTCCAGTTCATCTGCATATGAATCTGCATTTGCATCAACAAACTCCCTATCAAAGGCCTCAAACATCTCCCTAAACTTCTCCTTCTCTTTGGGAAGAACCAGATCACGATTAAAGTCCTTCGCCAGCCACTCACTTGGAAAATCCGAATGAAGATACCTCTTGATGCTGCTAAGGGTCTTGCATTTCTTCACAGCGATGAAGTCGAAATGATACATGGAGACTTCAAAACATCTAAAATCTGATAGAATATTATATTTAATAAAATTAATAGAATAGAATATTCGGTCATTATTGGCTATTATCAGTTCCCTGTAAATAGGCTGTATCATAATTAGTAAGTTGACCAAACGTTTGTATATATTCCATTCAAATCAATGAGAAAGGCAAGCATTCTATTATCTTACA